>Ga0315908_10004035_pt1 | contig 10602 bp, 16 predicted proteins | sample LakEriMetagenome_12_FD_203520 | JGI IMG/M metagenome (GOLD analysis project Ga0315908, IMG submission 203520) | Freshwater fungal communities from buoy surface, Lake Erie, Ohio, United States - Buoy 4 MA124 | ecosystem: Environmental > Aquatic > Freshwater > Lake > Lake biofilm | place: USA...
CCCACACACACACCCACCCACCCAGCCGCGCTGATCAATTATGCATGACTGTGCCCGCAGGATCCACAACAAGCCTGTCAGCAAGCTGTGGGAGTGGACGGCTGTCGACTCAGTGCCCGTCACTGCCCGCGCCATGCTGCCCAGCACCAGCTGCATTGGCATCACCCTGGGCGCTGGTGAGCGTCCTGCCCTGCGGAGCGCCGCTTGCTTGCTCCATGCACCTGTGCACCCTGCCTACAGACACGTGTGTTGCCATGCGCCGCCCTGCTAACGCCTGTCGCCCTGCGCCATGCCCTCCCGCGTGCCGCAGGTGTGCAGATGATCACCTTTGTCAACACCACCCCCATTGATGAGAACCGCGCGATCAATCGCTTCTGCCTCATCCGCAACTTTGCCGGCTGGGAGGGCTTTGATGGCTGGGCACGCAGCGCCATGTTCAAGATTCTGGGAGAGGACAAGGTGGGCCTGGCCACCACCTGCGCCTGTGCACCTGCCTGGGTCCTGGGGCTGAAGCGTGCACCCAATGCGCCTGCATGCTGGATGCTAGCACCCACCACCTGCGTCACCAGGCTTGGCAGCGGCCTACATGCTTCCACGACTGCTCAGACTGCTCCGCATGTTGTCGGCATTGTGTCGGCGCAGGTGATGATTGAGAAGCTGCACCCAGAGCGCTTGGCCCAGGAGTTCAGCTTGGGGCCGGATGCCCCTCAGATTGCATTCAGGTGTGCTGCATGCAGGGCACAAAACCAGTTGGGCAGCGCGCAGGGCCACGAGCACAGCATGCTGCAGCACTGCAGCCCTCGCCGCAGCAGTAGCCCTCATGTTGCTGCCGTGTCATGCTGTGCTGTGGCTGGTGGCAGGCACTTCAAGGCTGCAGGCGATGCCAGCATGGCAGGCATGCGCGTTCAACACCCCTGCTCACGTCGTCGCCCCCCCCCCCCCTCTTCGGTGCTGTAGGAACCTGCGTCAGAAGTGGATTGACATGGGCTACGGCGTGTCACCCAGCGGTGGCCGCCAGACCAGCCTGTTCCCGGACATGTAGATGTCCACATGGCGCGCAGCCCTGGGCAGCGCAGCGCACACGCGCTGGTGCGCTGGTGCCACGGCACATGCCATGTGGGCACGGCATTTGCACTTGCACGCCACCACACACCCAGGTTTTTTGCCAGCAGCAGCTGTTTGCAGTGGTGCCGGCCAATCTCTGCAGAGCAGGTGCAGAAATTGACGCAGCAGCGGCCGTGAGGAGCCTGCATTGCTCCTTGGATTTGTGACGCCAGAGTGTGTGCGTGGAGCCCACAACACACTGTGCGTGGAGCCCACGCACAGCTGCACTGGTGCCAGGCACAGGGTTCACGCAGGTACAGGCTGTGGCAGCCAAGGCAGGCTTGAGTGTGTGTGCGTGTGTGAGCAGGCCGCATTGCTGTGCTCCTGCTAGGTGACCGGGCTTTGTGAGGCAGGCAGGCATACACCCCAACGGCCATGATGATACTAGGGGCGCAGCTTTGAGCGGCCCTGCGCCTGTATTCTACCCTGGGCTCGGTATTGACGCGGCAGCCCCAGTCACGTCCATTTTTGCGACAGCACTTGGCACAACTTTCTCCCTGGCTGGCGTGTACAACAACAAATCTCTTGATGCTGCTGTTGACGGAGATGCTGGCTGGCTGGAAAAATCAGCAATCCACAACGCATGGGCGCACGCTGTTGCGACACCACAGCGCGGCAGGGGGCAGCAGAGGCACGGCTGCACGATGTGTACAACACCCATTGCAGTGAGCGGGGACGGACAAAGGGGCGGTGACGGGATGAGCAGCAAGCAACATCACAACAAGCTGCAAGCAATTCATCACATTCTCGTGTTGTGACCGGCTGGCTGATTTTTTTCCTTGGTCTGGGGCGGCAGCAATCTGCACCCACGTGGTAGGCGTCCACACAGTGTTCACAACGCACAGGCGCTCAGCATGCCGACTGGTACACTGCATTGTTTGTTTGTTGCACAGTACCGCGGCACACCACCTGGCCAGTATTCATTGCACCCAGAGTGCCTGCTGGGCAAGGGGGCAAGGCCATGCACACGGGTTGCCAGGCAATTGGCTGAAACGCCCCAGTTGACATGTGTCCCGGGACAAGAGCAGGCTGGGATGAGTGGCGGTGCAGGTCCTTGTGGCGGGGCAGCCACCTTGCACTCTGCATCGCACCTTGTCTGCCTGTTTGCGGCTGGCGGGCGCACCCAGCGTTGACTGCACCGCGCTGGGCCGTATGGAATCTTTGTGGGTGCAGCTGTGCAGCAGCACCACCTGCACGCCTGCACCACACTTGCACTGTCTTCATGTGGTCGCTCCTGCACAGTGCACAGCCAGGCCAGGTGGCGTGGCTGCCGGGGCGTGTGTGCGTGTTGGGGAGGGCCGCTTGAGCGATGGGTGCGGGCTGCTGGGTGGTGTGATGCATGCGCACACGTGGCCCTGCCGTACGATTTCATGGGAGCGCGACATTCCTGCAACACCTCAACGCAAGCTTGCCATACCTGCCAGCAGTAGCAGCATCAATTCCTGCCACCATCTCCAACCACTCGCCAGACGTTTGGCTTGTTGTTTGCATCACGCGTTTGGTGATGCGGGCTGTGCTTCGACCTGCGGGGTGCCCATGTCAACATGTCGTCTCGTTCACGTCGTTCGCGCACGGCTGCCTCGGGCACTGTGCTTGTGTTTCACAAGCAGGACAGCGGCCTGTGCGGCACCAGGATGCCACGACACCCAATAGCACTGTCACAGCAGCCATTGCTGCGGCTTTTTGCAGCTGGCTTGCGTTGAAGGGCTTGGCTGCTGTGCCGCCGCTTCTGCGGCAGCCAGCCTGCTTGCCCAACGGACACCAGGCTGGCACGCATGCTTGGCTGGTCTGGATGTCACTCCCTGCGCCCTTCATCTCCTTGCGGCGTGCAGCGCTGCCACGCATCACACCAGACGACAAGCCCTTGCTGCGTGCCATAACTCACACCCCGCAGCAGCAAAGGGCCGGCTTGCTTCACATTGTTGTACAACACACACGTGCGGAGACTATTGGGGTCACAGCACAGCGCTCTGCTGGGGCCCGGGGGGTGACGATTCTGTGTGTGTGCGCACGTGCGCACACAGTGAGGCTGAACAGCATCACACCCACATCATGCCACGGCAGAACCACACCACGGCTTGGGGGGGCAATGTTGATGGCGGGATCATGAAATTTCAAGGAGCAGCACGATCGCGGGCTGCCTGAATCCTGTGTGCGCCAGTCGCGCCTGCGCTGCGCAGGGGGGAAAAGGTGGGGGAGAGCCATGCATCACCTCACCGCATGCTTTGCAACACGCTGCACTGTGTGAACAGCTGGCATGGATTCACAGGAACAGAGCATCACGACATCATTCACAGCCAGCTTGTGGCGTCTTTTTTCTGCGGTGATTGAGCGGGAGGCTGCAGCACGGCAGTGTTGGCGACAGCAGTCAACAGTGTAACAGTGTTACAGGGCAGGCATGACTCGCAGCACAGCACCCAGCGGGATATGGTCGCTGGGGTTGTCAGGGTTGGGAAAGCATGGCTGATTGAGGTCTCGCCGGGTCAGAGGATGCAACACCCTGGTCACTGCCAGCTGCGACGACGCCCAGACGTAGTCCAATGTGCTGGCCAGGCCAGGTACCTGCAGATGCCGCGGTACTTTGTGTGTGAGTGTGCAATTGTTGCACGGCCGGGCAGAGGGGCAGAGGGAGCCCTCCCTGTGGTGCGTGCAGCTGGCCAGGGCAATTATTGCGCCAATCTGCAAGGACAGGCTGCCCGATGATTTCGTGGCATTGGGGGCCCTGCGCCCCACCTTTCTCGTGAAAGGCAGCGGTGCACCAGCTGCACTGTAGACGTCTCTTAGCAGGTAGGGGTGGAACACTGGCTGCTGGCTCACCACCACGCCTGCAGGCGGGTTGCTCAGTATGACTCAACCGCAGGTCTCGCAGTGGCGGCACAGTCCAGCACGCACCGCAACCAGGCTACTATCAACACCAGCATGTGTCCTGCCAGAGCGCACCTCGCTCCACACAGCCAGCCGGCAGCTCTCCTTCCGACATCAGCTGCCAGGCGGCCTCCCCCGGACAGCTGTTGAAGTCCCCAGCCACCAGCACGTTGCATGCCTCTGGCGGCAAGCCCTGCTCCGTTTGATGCTGCTGCAGCGCTGCAAGTGCATTGCGCAGCTGTGAAATGCGCTCCTGTGGCTTCCTGCAGGATACACAGGCCAGCAGCAGGGCAAAGGCATGATGAGGCACGGCCAGCGACCTGCTGCACGCATGGCGGGGCTGCCCTGCTCGTGACGGGCAGCTGCCAACCCAGACTTGGCGCCAGCTTCAGGGCGCGCCTGGGGTTGCCCTCCAGGTGCACGTTGATGGTGTACAGGGCTTGCGTGGCGCCAGCGCTGTCCTCAAACAGGAATGCGGACAGGAGGGCCCTGCTGCGTGCTTGGTGCCACCACGGTCGCATCTTCGCGGTGGCTGCCAGCGTGACGCACATCACGTCTCGCCCCTTGCCGTCCTGCGTGACGACGTGGTAGCCGCTGAAGGCGGGGCTGGACAGCATCTCGGTCAGCCTGCGTGCAGGAATATTCATGGGTTGCAGGGTGCATTCCAGCATGCGATTGTCTGGCTGCCGGCAGGGGCGCTTGCCTGGCGCTGTCCACCTCCTGCAACAGAACCAGGTCGGCTGCGCTCGCGGCAACGATCTGCTGTATCTGCGGCCACCGCACATCCCAGTCGCCGCCAAACTTCTCCGCCAATATGTTGAAGCAGAGCAGCGACAGCTCATCAGGGCTGTGGGTGGCCAGGCTGCCATGCTTGCGCACGACGATGGGATGGGACCGCCGATCCCGCCGACCGCCGATCCCGCCGACCGCCGAGCGACAATCGCCGATGCGCCCGCGCGCCACCCATCGCACGGCCGCCAGCACCGCCAAGGCAACACCAGCGCCGCCAGCGGCCACCACCAGCGCCACATGCATATGTATTGTGTCAGCCTCAAGCACACACGAGACGCATTCAGCTGCAGCTGCGGCCTGCGGCGTGCGGAGCAGTGAGTGCAGGGAGTGCGCGCGGTTGGCAGCAATCAGCGATCGTTACTTTTGATCAAGTCAAGGCTGTGGTGGGCACCAGGCGACGAACAGCTGTGCGGCCGTCGCTGCGCAGCTGCCGCGCCGAGCGCATTGGCAGCGATCTGGGGTGCTTTGCCTCCACCAGCCAGCCAGCCCACCACCCGGCCATGCCAACCAGAGACACCTTACAGGAGCAGCTGAGATGTGCTCATGGATGGTAGCTCACTCCCATTCATACCCGCAGGGCTGCACAGGCAGCGGCAGCGCCCCGCCTCGAGCCTGAGCTGCGGTCTGCAGCGCCGACTGCACCGCGGCTGCGGAGCAGGAGTTGAGCGTGCCCGACAACCGCACGCCTGCAGCCAGTTGACATGCCATGATGTGGTGACTGCACGGTCACTGGGGTGCTGCATGCCCCGACATGCGCATGCATGAAGTGCCAAGGCAGCGCCCGTGCCTGCTGTTTGACAGCCAGTGCTGGTGCAGCCGTGAGTTGCTCACGAAGCTTGTGCAGCATCTTGGCTTTGCTGAGGGGCAGCTTCTGCAGGCGCGCCAGCTCCTGCTGCTGCTCCAGCCACTGTGCTGTGGGCGACCAGTCGGCGCTGCTTGCACCACTGCCACCGATGTTGCTGCTGCTGCTGGGTGCGGCTGCGGCGACGGCGTCTCCGCGCCGCTGAGCCAGGCTGTCTGTGCTGAGTTGGGTGTGACCAAAGAGCGCTTTGAAATGGCGCAGCAGGTGGAATTGCTGGTGCCATGCCATCTCAGCATCTGACACCTTCCATCTGACGCCAGTGGCCTCCAGCTCTCGAGCCTGCCAGGTGGGCAGCTTGCCTGCAACACGGCAGTGCACGTGGCGAGTGAATGGGGCGCAGCGAATTCTGTGCCCTGGCCAGCCTGCAGTGCACAGGCATCAGATCCCACACAACGGGCTGAGGCACTGGACGCCAAGCAACTTGATGCCCCATCAAGTGTTGCTGCAGCCGCTGTTGCCTGCCCTTGCGCCCCGCTGCCGCCACCTGCCTGCTTGCTTGTCTGCCACCGCCCCGGCCAGCCAGTCAGCCAGGGGCTGCTTGTCGAACACCACGGGCGGCACCACACAGGTGTGCCACTGCCGCTTCCACAGCTGCAGTGCGCTGAGCTGGCGCAAGAAGCACAGGTCTGCCGCCTCCTGGTGCTGCTGGGCGGCGCGCTGGAACTGGTGACTGCCAGCCTTGGTGTCAGCTGCCTCCCGGTCGCCGCCCAGGGCTGCGCAGTGCGCACAAGAGACGGATGGGGGGAAGGCGGTGGGTGGGTGCGCTGTGGCAGCGGGACTAGATGCGATGGGCGCCACCAACAACAGAGCTGGCCCCTGCGAAACAGGCAGGACACCCCCCCCCCCCCTTCCCCCTCAATGTTGATGGTCCCCTGGAAGGCGCGACATGCAAGCGAGCAGGGCAGCAGCAGCGCACCTGCCGCAGCCACCTCCAGCTGTATCTCCATGTCCCGCAGCTCGCTCAGCAGGCTGTCGCTCTGCTCCCGGGTGGAGGCCAGCAGCCGCCTGCCATACTGAGTGACCAGCGACACGGAGATGGGCTTGGGCTTGCGCTGCGGCGCCTGCTGGCTGGGCTGCAGCAGAGGATGCAGGTTCGATCGCACCGGCCCAGCCTGTCGGTGTAGCTTCAGGCCTGCAGTCAACCAGCAGGGACGGCGGGAGAGGGGATGCTGCAGTCAGACATACAGCTGCTGGGCGCGCACACGCTGCGGGGAGGGGGGGGGGTCTTCTGTCCAGGACGTTGCCGCACCTGCCATGCCCGGGCAGCCGCTGAGACGGGTGCACGCAACAGATGCACAAGGGGCGAGCCCCCTGGCGGCTCTCACCTAGCCCCCTCAGCAGCTTGAGCTTGGGTGGCGTGATCTTGTGCAGGGCGTACAGCTCCTGCTGCCGGGCCAACCACGCCGACACCTCCTGCCACTGTGCACCTGCTGCCTCATTGCTGCTGTCGCTGGTGCTGGTGTTGCTGCTGCTGCTGATGATGATGCTGCTGGCCGCGGTGCCCTCTATGCTGCTATCAGGCTGCATCGGGGCGGCTTGGTGGTCTGCGGCACCCTGCTGCGCGGAGCTGGTGGAGGCTGGCGGTGCAGGCACCAGCATGCTGATGTCGCCATGCGCCTCCCTCCACTGGCGCGCCAGGTGGAAGTTGCTGTACCATTTGGCGTCACGCACATCAGGACGCCACACGAAGCCCGCGTCGCTGAGCTGCTGCTCATGCTGGCTGCTGAGTTCACCTGCATGCCGCAGCTGCCTGCGCGCGTCGCACATGGGGTACAGCGGTCACGCAGGGCACCAGGACAGCGCCGGCCCACACGCACGCTGTCCAGCATTGCACGCGCCGCTATGTCATCGGTGCATTGCAGGGTCAGGCCACCTGACAGCTTGCAGCGGGCATGTCTGGGCGCCCTGCTCACCTGCATCGCCTGACCCACGCCGCCAGGGGTCGAGCATCGTGCACCGCCCGCGGCACCTCACACGTCCCGTACTGGTCACGCCAGCGGCACAGCTCCTCGAACATGCGACTGAAGTCACGGTCATCTTCTGCGGGGCTGGCGCTGGTGCTGGTGCCGGCGCTGGCGCTGGTGGTGGGCGCGGCAGCGGCGTCGCCCCAGCCGGCCGACGGCCCTGCCGCATGCACTTTGATGCGCGCACCAAGCCCGTCGCAGGGCTCCGGCAATCCCAGCGGGCGCCCTGATTGACCCGCCAGTCGTCTACGTAGTCTCAGGCATGCCGGCGTGCGCACAGCTGGGCATTCAGGTCGCAGTCGGGTCGCCCGGCCTGCAGACCGCATGATGTCCCAGCACACAGCTGCAGTGTCAGTCCGTGTTGTTTGGAAATGTAATTGAAGGGATCACAGCCCCAGCTGTGACGTTTCTCGCGGGGAGCTGGTGAGCACGTCCCCCGGCCCCAAGTACTCTGGCGAGCTTAATGCGGGATCGCCGTCTCATTGGTGAGCCCTGAAGCAAGTCAATCGCGCTGTCTGGCCAGCCAGCGTTGCAACCAGGCGCCATTGGAAGCCACACCTGCACCAGGCTGCGACAATAGCACGTAGGAAGGCAGTGGTGGACATTGCAGCATCGACTGGGGCGCTGGCGGTGCACATGGCGTCCACCGCCCGCAAAGTCGACTAGCCCACTCAAACGTGAGCTTACCGCGCACGCATGCCTGCGCATTATCAAGCCGCCAATCCAATTGCTTCCTCTGGCCTGCTGCCGGCTGCGCTGCTGAGCTGGTTGTGTTGGCTCGCAGGCGCGCCAAGTGTTGCCGCGAATCGCAGCCCATGCAGGCTTCAGGGCTGACAGCCCGGGGGCACGTGTTCAGACGGGCGGTGCCGCAACAGCGGACTGTAGGCTCTGCACAAGTGAGTGGGTGCAGAATGCAGCACCTCCAGCGATCACACTGCTGCCTGCCATGGGGTGGGGTCGCGCACAGCATCAGGACGGCAGTCTGCTGGCGTGGTGCAGGGCGGGCTGTGGAGAGCGCGGGGAGCTGTGTTGCTCAGTCGGCTCCAGCCGACTGCGGGGGAGCACTGCACCATTCCCCGGCTGTTCTGTGCAAAGCGGTGCCATGCTGACCGTCGCTGTCACCTGCTGTGCTGCCATCGCAGGCTTGCTCAGCGCGGTTGCATCGCGCCGCTGCTGCGGCGGCCGCTGCTCCGGATCATGAGCAGGAACCGGCACACCACCCTCACCAGCACCAGGCGGCAGCCCCACTGCAGCCGCATGGGCTCAGGCACATTCATCAGATGCCTCCACCTGCCAGTCAGCAGCAGCATGCGGCCATTGCCCAGCGCATGGAGGCGCGCCTGGACTCCATGGCCAGGCGGCTGACCAAGCGCATCAAGTCCACGCGCGACCTGTCAGAGCTGCGCGAGGTGCTGGAGCAGTACCACGGTGCGTGCCGCCTGACCACCGCGCTCTCACGACGGATTGACGCATTGCATGGCGGCAGGGAAGTGTGGGTGCAGAAGTGCGGGACCGCGTTGCTGCCAAGGCAGCTCCCTACGCTGCCCACGCCTGGCAAGCAATGGTGCCTGCAGGCTCTTTCAACGCCATACACGCCAGCACCATGATGAGCCACTTAGCCCAGCAGGTCGACAGGCGGCAGCTGCGGCCCCGGGAGATGCGGGTGCTCTTCTCCCTGCTGCCCCCCCTGCTGGAGGTGGTGCGGGGGCAGCTGCACATGTACGACGACCGCTGCATCAGCAACACGCTGCACGCCATGGCAGTGCTGGAGCTGGGCACCGAGCGCGAGCTGGTCGGCCAGCTGCTGGCTGCTGCCGAGATGCAGCTGCAGCGATTTGGGCCACAGGTGCGGTGGTGGACAGCTGTGCTCAAGCACCAGCCGCGCTGCGGTTGGCAGCAGGCCAGGCTGCAGCAGCGGTGCCCGGCAGGACATGCGTGCAGGAATGCCCTGGCATGCCTCTACACTGTGCTGAGCCGGGGCCCTGTACACGCTCCCATCGTGATGCCTGGCTGGCACTTCTTTGCGCCCTCTCAGCCAAGTGCCTGCACCTGCAGGCGCTGGCCAACTCGGGCTGGGCTGTAGCAAAGATGGGGGTGGCCCCTTCGCCACGCTGGGCCAACGCCTGGCTGACCATGGTTGGCTACCAGATGGGGCAGCTCAAGCCCCAGGTGGGCGCAAGGAAGGATGTGGGCTTGGGTCGGATTGCAGTGTCCTGCTACTGCCTGCCTCGTGCTGCACGCCACAGCGTCGACGGTGATGCTGGCCATTGCAAAGTGCTAGCACGCTTCTGAGCTGCACGCGTAGCAGTGCGCTTGTGCCTCGTGTGCAAACCCCGTGTGCGTGCCCCACCCCGCCTTCCTGTCCCGCCTCGCAGGAGCTGTCGAGTGTGGGCTGGGCCGCAGCCACACTGCGGCTGCACCCCTCCGAGCCTTGGCTGGATGCGTTTCTGACGCACACCCAGCGAAGCGTGTCCAGGCTGACGCCCCAGGGTCTGGCCAATGTGGGCTGGGCCCTGGCTTCCCTGGAGGTGCAGCCGCCCTCGGCGTGGCTGCTGTCCTACGAGCAGGCGGTGGGCCAGGCGCTGGCGCCTGGCGGCTTCAGCGGCCAGGGGCTGACCACCAGTTTGTGGGCGCTGGCCAAGCTGGGGCGCCGCCCAGGGGAGGTGTGGCTGGCACAGTTCCTGGCGGCAGCTGCGGCCAAGCTGCCCAGCTGCAACGGCCATGACTGCGCGACATTGCTGTGGGCGCTGGCACACATGCAGGTGGGTGGGGCCTCGTCTGGCTGCAGGGCAGCTGCGGAGGGGGGTGGTCTGTGCGCTGCCCAGCTGCGCCCCACCAAGCAGCTGATGCCGGCATGACGCACCACCCCTGCCCGCATGCCTGGTTGCTGAACATGCACATGATGAGCAGCAGCCCTTCGACTGCCAACGGGTCAAAGGCGGCAAGCGTGCCCAGCTCACACTCCCCCCCTCCACCCCCCCCCCTCGCGCGCCTCATGCAGGCCCCAGTACCGGC
>Ga0315908_10004036_pt1 | contig 10599 bp, 10 predicted proteins | sample LakEriMetagenome_12_FD_203520 | JGI IMG/M metagenome (GOLD analysis project Ga0315908, IMG submission 203520) | Freshwater fungal communities from buoy surface, Lake Erie, Ohio, United States - Buoy 4 MA124 | ecosystem: Environmental > Aquatic > Freshwater > Lake > Lake biofilm | place: USA...
CCTCAGCGAAAGTTCTGTCGGGTATTGGTTGTTTATTTGACATAGCGACCACGCTTTGAGACAACCACAAACCCCTAATGGGGTCCCAATCCGAAAGTGCAATAGCAATATTTTCATTAACAGACGGCTTAGTGTTTTCGGCTTTTTCAGATACTACTTGCGCTGTTATAACAAGATTAAATCCGAGATAAAAAAATAAAATAATAGTTTTCATAATTTTTACTTTACAAGTTAAATTTATATCCTACTCCTTTTATGGTTGTGATATATTCATCACCAATTTTTTCGCGTAACTTTCTAATATGCACGTCAATGGTACGATCCCCAACTACAACTTCTGAACCCCAAACGGTATCTAAAATCACATCTCTTTTGAAGACAACATTTGGACGAGAAGCTAAAAAAGCGAGCAATTCAAATTCCTTTTTGGGTAATTGAATTTCAATTTTGTTAATGATGATTAAGTAGCGTTCTCGGTCAATTATAAAATCATCGTTGGCGTCATTTTTTGTACTTATAGCATTTTGTCTTCGCAATAGAGCGTGAATTCTAGACATTAATACTTTTGGCTTGATGGGCTTGGAAACATAGTCGTCCCCGCCAGCCTCTAGTCCCGCAATTTGACTGTAATCTTCACTTCTAGCGGTAAGGAAACAAATAATAATATCTTTATTGACGGGGTCAGACTTTAATTCTTCACACACTTCAATCCCATCCATTATAGGCATCATCACATCCAATAAAATCAGCTCAGGCTTTTGGTGTGCAACTATTTTCAAAGCTTCTTTTCCATTAGATGCGCAGGATACAATGTGTCCTTCTTTTTCAAGATTGTATTTTAATAAGAGACGAATGTCTTCTTCGTCATCAACAATGAGTATATGTGCCATATTTTACGAAGTTACGAAGTTTTTTATTCAAATTTTATACTTTTAATATTTAACAAAAATTTATGATAATTCGGATGCATCGCTTTTTGAAATCGTATAAAATATGAGTACTTTTGAATAGATTCAAGTCGTTGATTACTTCTAAAAAAGCAAGTTTCAATACTTTATAATTTTAAATATTTTCTCATGACAATTCGCATTCTACTTGCTGAAGATGACTTAAATCTTGGTTTTGTCATATCTGATCAACTTAAATCGGATGGCTATCTTGTTACTTTAGCAACCGATGGCACGGACGCATTGAAAAGATTTAATGAGCAAAAATATCATTTGTGTGTATTTGACGTGATGATGCCCCGAAAGGATGGTTTTACCTTGGCTAGAGATATTAGGAAAATTGATGCTGAGATACCTATCTTATTTCTTACCGCTAAAACAATGACAGATGATAAGGTGGAAGGGTTTAAATCTGGGGGTGATGATTATTTGACCAAACCATTTAGTGTTGAAGAACTTCAATTGCGGATTAAAGCACTTTTGAAACGTGTAAACATTAACACCAATATTCCAGAAGAAAAAATTTTCGCCATTGGTTCCTATTTATTTGACACAGAAAATTTGAATTTAAAAATTGGTGGACTGACAAAATCATTAACCAAAAAGGAGGCTCAAATCTTGAAGTTGCTCTACAAATTTAAAAATCAAGTTTTACCTAGAGAGGTAATATTAAATGCGGTTTGGGGACAAGACGATTATTTTGTTGGGCGCAGCTTGGATGTTTTCATCACCAAACTAAGAAAATATCTAAAAGAGGATGATTCTATTTCACTAAATAATATTCATGGTGTTGGTTTTAAATTGGAAGTGCCTTTAAAATGATACAGATCTTACATATTGAAACCGCCACCCACATTTGCTCCGTCGCCATATCAAAAAACGGTCAATTATCAGATAGTATTAGTGAAATCTCTGATGGTTATATTCATGGTGAGAAACTCACTGGATTCATAGATGACTTATTAAAAAGAAATAACATTGAATACAAGTCCTTATCTGCGATTTCAGTTTCTGCAGGACCAGGTTCCTATACAGGATTAAGAATCGGAATATCAACTGCAAAAGGCCTTTGTTTCGGATTGAATATCCCTATAATTTCAATTTCTTCCATACAATCTCTTCATGAAATTGCCCACAATAAATATCCTGAAAAATCGATAGCTGTTCTTTTAGACGCCAGAAGAATGGAGGTTTATAGCGAAATTTATGATGCTTCGAAATCGGTATTGAAAAAACTAAGTGCTGATGTATTAGCACAAAATTCTTATGATGAATTCTTGCCGCTAATAATCGTTGGAGATGCGAATCCAAAACTAAAAGAATTTTGGGCAAATAGAAACTTGTTATTTGATGATGAGGTTTGTATTTCAGCATCAGGACAAGTAGATCTTTCCTATCAAAAATATTTAGCAAAAGATTTTGAAGATTTAGCTTATTTCACGCCTAATTACTTAAAGGAATTCTATACCCACTAATCTAAGTTGAGGAATTGAGTCCAATTCGCTTCATTTCCACAAGCGTCTGTTACTTTAATATTATATTTCTTCTTCCCGTGTTCATTTTTATCAACGATATGAAATATAGTATTATTCTTTTTGTCGTATTCTAGTATTTTCCATTGATTATTGATGAGCAGTTGGTAGGATGAAACACTTGTCTGACCGTCATTGATCTTCCATTGTAATTTTTTAGTTTTGATGAGTGTATCGGTTATTTTAAAATTATCCGGCGCGATCGTGGGAGCAATTTTGTCAGTGGAGACAGCATAATTCCCGAAGTTATAAAGGTATGCAGTTAACTTTCCTTGAATAATTTTTGTGGTAATTCCAGTTTTGGAACCAGTCGCTCCGATTTGAGCAATGAATTGTTTTGATATGTCAATATTTGGGAGGGGAGTTAAAATAATTTTTATCGAATCATGCACTGCAATATCAGTATTTCCAATGCTTAATCCATTACTGGTTATTTTTAAATTATTCGGTAGTGGCTCATAAAAACTATGCATAGGCATTGAAATACTATTCCCTAATTGCTCAAAGAAATAGGCAGAGTCAGGTGATAAATACCCAGTCTCGAAAAAAGGCTTCTGGATTACAGTCTTAGTTCTGTTAACAAGGGTGAAACCAATTTGACTTTTGTTTTGATTGGCATCCAGTAGTGAAATAGTTAAAGGAATAGAATCATTTCCGAACAAATTAACAATTTGAAAAGGTTCGGTTTTATAAATATCAAGTAAATTATCTTTCTTGTAAAACAACTTGTGAATTTTACTTCCATTTTTTTTGTACTGAACATAATCGCAGTAATCGTTTATGAATCTATTGTGATCGAAAGAGATAGTATCAATTCTGCAGTGGTACAAGGTGTCTTTTTCCTGCACCAATATTTGTTCGAATAAGCCGAATTTACTTGGAATTTTCCCGCCTTGATCTTTCCCTGTAATGGCAATTCCGATGCTTGAATAGCCGGCAAGGAAATTTGGATCTAATACTATTTTCCCATTTTTTAAACTGTAGCTATTACCCGATTTTATTATCGGATAGGTTCGTGAACTGTTAGGAATCAAATAACCATCTTTATCGAGTAAATAGATTATTATTTTTTCTGGACTAGGTGCAATTTTATCGTAGGCAACAAAACCATGTTGAAGTGGGTTGAGTCCCTTTTCTGTTTTAGTATCCCTTAATTCAAAATGTAGGTGTGGACCGGTTGAATTTCCGCTATTACCTGAGAGCGCAATGATTTGCCCAATTTTTACAGGGAAATCTGTAGGACTTAATTTCAAATCGATTTCATTTAATTTATTCTGCTCTTGATATTTTTTGATATAAGAGGCCAAAGGTTCTTTGAAAGACGAACAATGAGCATAAACACTCGTGACACCACTTGGATGATCAATGTAAATTACTTTCCCATAACCCAAAGGCATAATCTTCACTCTTGAAATATATCCATCAGCAATCGCATGTATATTCACTCCAGTAACTCCACCTGTTTTAAAATCAAGACCCATGTGAAAATGATTGGGTCTTAAATCTCCGAAAGTCGCAGAAATTTCTAATGGAATTCCTAATGGTGAATGGTAGATTCCTGTTGATACTTGGCTGATTAAAAAGCCGTTTAGAAAGCAGGAAAAAGCAAATAAAAGTTTAATTTTTTTGATCATATACAAAAATACATCTCAAAAAATTAAAAAATACAGCCTCAAAAATATTGTTATGAACTATTGTATATTAACTTTGTGAAAAGTCGCTGAAAATGACAGACCAAATTCAAACTAGTATAGACCGCTTGAGAAACAAAGCACTTGAATTGCATCAACTCGTTGTAAAAGCGAGACATGAAAATCAAATGTTGTTGAATTCAAATCAGGCACTAAAGGATGAATTAGACCAGCAGCAAACAATAGGCAAGAATTTGCTTAACGAAAACGAAAGGTTGAATCAGGTTATTGAAGCTTCAAAAAATCAGGTTGTTGAAATCCCATTTGTTTCTCAAGGCAGAAATGATGAAGAAATCGATGAATTAGTAAAAGAAATAGAAAACTGTATTGCACAGCTAAAACAATAAGAAATGGCTAAAATTTCTTTAAAAGTAGAGATTGCAGGAAGAACTTATCCTCTTACCGTTCAGGAAGGAGAAGATGTGAAGGTTCTGAAAGCAGCAGAGGACATAAATAAAGCAATTGCGCTTTTGAGAGACAATTATGCGGTAAGTGATACGCAAGATTTATTGGCAATGTCAACCCTTCAAATGATGATGAAAGGAAGCTCTACTAAAATTGAAAAGGAAGTTATACCTGCAGATTATGCTGCTATTGAATCTAAGTTGCAATCTTTAACTGATGAATTGGATCAGTTAGACTAATCTTTACTATTCGTCCGATCTGTATTATTAATTTTTTAAAATATTAATATGCTATTAGGTGTAATATTGGGTTTGTTAGGTGGCGGAATCGCAACCTTTGCAATCCAAAAAGTAATGCTCAAATCAAAGAGTGAAAAATTGATAAAAGATGCTCAAATCGAAGCTGAAAATATTAAAAAAGAAAAAATATTTCAAGCTAAAGAAAACTTCCTAAAATTAAAAGAAGAGCATGAAGTTACTATCAAAGATAGAGAGCGTAGACTGCAATCAAATGAAGACAGAACGCGTGCTAAGGAAAAAACGATTACTCAAAAAATCGAAGAACTAAGCAATAAAGAAAGAGAAACTGAAAAGTTACAACTGGCTTTTGATGCTAAATTTCAAGGTCTAGAATTGAGAATGCAGGAGCTAGACAAAATACAACAAAAAAGAGTGGCTGAGCTTTCTAAAATTAGCGGAATGCAAGCAGAAGATGCTAAAAAAATGTTAATGGATGCTTTAACCGATGAGGCAAGAACAGCTGCAATGGCTCAAATTAAAGAGATCTCTGAAGAAGCAAAATTAAACGCAAATCGCGAAGCCCGTAAAATCGTTATTCAATCTATTCAACGCGTAGCAACTGAACAAGCAATTGAGAATGCAGTATCTGTATTTAATATCGAATCTGATGAGGTTAAAGGAAGAATTATTGGTCGCGAAGGAAGAAATATACGTGCGCTTGAAGCCGCTACAGGTGTTGAGATTATTGTAGACGATACCCCTGAAGCAATTATCCTTTCTTGTTTTGATCCTATTCGTCGTGAAATTGCTCGTTTATCATTACATCAATTAGTTTCTGATGGTCGAATTCACCCGGCTCGTATTGAGGAGGTTGTCGCTAAAACACGCAAACAATTAGAAGAAGAAATTATAGAAACCGGTAGAAGAACTTGTATTGACCTGGAGATTCATGGTTTGCATCCTGAGTTAATGCGCATGGTTGGTCGCATGAAATTTAGATCTTCTTATGGACAGAATTTATTACAACACTCTCGTGAAGTTGCTAATTTGTGTGCTATTATGGCTGCTGAACTTGGACTTAATGTCAAATTAGCCAAAAGAGCTGGTCTCTTGCACGATATTGGTAAAGTTCCTGACGAAGATCCTGAATTACCACATGCTCTTTTGGGTATGAAAATAGCAGAGAAATTTGGTGAAAAAGGTGAGGTTCTTAACGCGATTGGAGCACATCACGATGAAATTGAAATGACAACACTAATAGCTCCAATAGTTCAAGTTTGTGATGCTATATCTGGCGCACGTCCCGGAGCAAGAAGAGAAATAGTAGAAGCATATATCAAAAGAATTAAAGAGTTAGAAACGCTAGCGCTTTCTTATGATGGTGTTGGAAGTGCCTACGCGATTCAAGCAGGTAGAGAATTACGCGTTTTAGTGGAAGCTGAAAAGGTAACTGATTTGCGTGCTGAAGAATTGTCTTTTGCTATCTCACAACGCATCCAAACTGAAATGACTTATCCTGGTCAAGTTAAAGTGACTGTGATTCGTGAAAAGCGTTCTGTTAGTTACGCAAAATAGATTGTGAACCTAATGTAGGCCTTAATTGTTCATTTAATATAACTTATTGAATAATGGAAGATTTGCAATTGATTGCTGGTCCTTGCAGTGCTGAATCATACGAACAACTACGAGAAACAGCTCAAGGTTTAATAGATGTAAATCCGAACTATTTTCGTGCGGGAATTTGGAAACCAAGAACAAGACCTGGTGCCTTCGAAGGAGCTGGTAATGAAGCTTTGGTTTGGATGAATGAAATTCGCGCTGAATTTGGTTTCAAATTATGTACTGAAGTTGCTACCGTTAGTCATGTGGAGGCAGCCTTAAAAGCTGGTTTCGATATGCTTTGGATCGGCGCTAGAACTACTACAAATCCTTTTTCAGTTCAAGAGATTGCAGAAGCTTTAAAAGGTGTTGATATACCTGTCATGGTTAAAAATCCAATCAATCCCGATCTTAAATTATGGATTGGAGCCATTGAAAGGTTATTGAAAATTGGGATTCAAGATGTTTCAGCGATTCATAGAGGGTTTTCTGTCTACGAACAATCAAAATATCGAAATGCTCCCAATTGGCAAATTCCAATAGATCTAAAACAATTATTACCTGATATCCCGCTACTTTGCGATCCTTCACATATCTCAGGCGATGCTGCAATTTTAGAGGAGGTAGCTCAAAAAGCATTGGATTTAAAGTACGATGGTTTTATGATTGAAACACATTTCAATCCTAGTATTGCGAAGACAGATGCCAAACAACAATTGACGCCATATCAGTTAAAAGAAATGCTTAACACCCTTCACTATCGCGACCGAAGTGAATTAGTGGAAGCTGAATTATCTGAATTTAGAGCAAGAATAGATGCGATGGACGAAGCACTCATTCATTTACTTATCGAACGAATGCATATTTCAGCCTCCATTGGTAATTTTAAAAAAGAACGAAATTTGGCCATTCTTCAAAAAGCAAGATGGGAAGAATTGTTGTTGAATAATGTGAATCGCGCCATAAAAGCAGATTTATCAAGTGATTTTGCCAGCCAAATTTTTAAATTGATTCATCAAGAATCTATTCATATTCAATCTGAAATTTTAGGGAAAAATAAAAATGAATAAAGTTGTTCAGCCCTTTAAATATGATGGTAAAATCGTAGCCAATTACTCTAAAAGTTATTTGCAAAGAGCTTTGGTATTGGCTGCAATTTCTGAAGGAGAATCAATTTTAAGTGGCTATGATAGTTCTAAGGATGTACAAGCCGCAATGACCTTGATTCAAGAACTTGGAGCAAAAATTCGTATTGAAAAGGACACTTTAATAATTGTTGGAATAGCTTCTATTGCTAGAAGAGAAAAAATTTCTTTGCATGTTGGTGAGTCAGGCCTCTTGCTTAGAATGATTGCCCCCATAGCGTCTGTACTTTCTTTTGATTCCATGATTACGGGGCAAGGCACTTTGCTGAAAAGAGAAATGTTGTCTCTTAAAAATAATTTGGTGAAAAATGGTTTAACTATTATTCTTGAAAACAATACTTTACCAATCTCTATTCAGGGAGATCTATCAAAAAATAATTGGCAAATCGACGCGCGAGATGGATCGCAATTATTAACGGGCCTTTTAATGTCGCTTCCACTTATAGGTAAATCTCACAAAATTGAGGTGGCTAATTTGGTAAGTTTTCCTTATATCGATCTCACTTTAGATTTAATGGAGAAATTTGGGGTTTCTATAAAAAATGAAGACTATAAATTATTTAGTTGCAAAATTCCAGCTACTTACATGGCTGCCAAAATTGAAGTAGAAGGGGATTGGAGTGGAGCAGCTAATCATTTGGTTGGCGCAGCAATTTCTGGCGAAATAACCATTGATGGCCTACAAGTAAATTCTAAACAAGCGGATAAAGCTATTTTGACTGCATTGAAGGATTTCGGCGCTATAGTGGAATGGCACCGTGCTACTTTACATATAAAACAAAATCATCAACTTCCTTTTTTCTTTGATGCTTCTAATAGTCCAGATTTATTTCCACCGCTCGCTGTCTTGGCTTGTGCAGCCATTGGAACAAGTGAAATTAAAGGTTTACATCGCTTGACGAATAAAGAATCTAATCGTCAAAATAGTTGTGTTTCCATGCTGGAAGCGCTAGGGGTTTCCTATACAATTCAGGATGACAGTATTTTTATTAATGGAACAGGAAGTTTGAATGGTGGAAAGATTGCAACTTTTAATGACCATCGAATTGCGATGGCAGGAGCTATTGCTGCAGCTATTTCACAAAAAGAAATTACAATTGAAAATATTAATTGTGTAGAAAAATCGTATCCTGATTTTTTTAAAGATTTGGAAAAAGCTACAGTAAGTTTTTAATACTTATAACTTTACCAACCTGTTGCTAATGATCTGCCCTTCGATTTCACTTTGGATGAAGTAAGAACCCGATGGTAAAGTTGAAATGTTTATTTCAGTGCTCAGCATTTGAGGCACTAACTCCATAAGAACTTGTCCATTTAGATTTAAAATCGAAATTCGATTGGCCAGTATTGGATGTGTTATCATTAATTTATCTGTTGCTGGATTTGGAATCAATTGAATCTCGGTACTTGTGTTTTCTTCCAGACCACTTCCACTACCGTTGCTATTTCTGAATAATACATTGTCAATAAAAACAACTCCTGAACCTACTGGATCACATGCGAATATTAATTGCGCTATGTGTTGCGTACTGTTCAACGAAGTGAAATTTCCTAAAGGAATATCGTAGGTGTTCCAACTTTCTAAACTCGGAACAAAGGTGAGTTCATGCTCACTATCATCTCCACCAGCATAGGCTAAATTAGGTCCAAAATCTACTAGTTTGATTTTGAAGTTGGTGATGTTAGCCGTCCAAGCATCTACTCTTAAATGTGTCATATTTGACACATCAAGAATATTAGCACCGGTTGTTTCAATTCCTACAAAGTTTAAGTTCGAATATTTCTTGGTATCATTTCCAGCAATTTGTAAATCTGTCAATGCACCTTGCGACCATCCTGTTTGCCACGTATCTACAGCAACATTTGTGTAAGGATTACTGAACATGGATATTACATTAGAAGCATTATAAGTTGGTGTTGGAGCTGGTGTCATGGGTTCATTAAGTGGTGGGCCTTGACTGCTAAATTTGATATTGTCGAAATAGCAAATATTATCTTGACTTCTAGCTAAGAAATCTGGAAAAATAATTATTTGATCAATGTTTGTTGATGATGGAGCCCCTATAATGGAGGTGAAATCAAAGGTAAGTTCCTCCCATTGATTAATCACAGTATTCGAAACCAATAATTCACCAGTAGATGCGCCTGCAGCTGTAGCAAATTTGATTCCTACATTACTGATAATTGGCTTGTTTACCATAATTTTAACGATGCAATTACTGGCATTTAAAGTAAAGGTACCAATGTCAGATCCATGTAAAGATTCACAACCTGCCCAAGGCATACCATTTTGTTTGGCGGTAAATTTTGCTACTTGACTCGATAAGTTTATCCCTGCCATTAATGGGTTTGGTACAATTTCTAATGGAGGTTGGGTGTCATTTTCAAACACAGTCCAAGTCCATAAAGTTCCGAATCCACCTGGTTCAAATATTATAGGACCGTTTTGCGCAAAGTTTGTATTTATAACAAGTAATGATACAAATAACAGTAAGTTTTTCATTTAACAATAATTTAGTTATTGTTAAATATACCATTAATATTTAATAAAACTTATAAAAATTACATCCAATAAAATTTGGGATCGTTTTAATCTTTAGTTTTCTGCTCTAAAGCTTCTATTCTTTTAAGCAAATCCATAATGATAACATCTTGTTCTTTTAAGGCTTCTACAAGGATTGGAATTACCTCTGTGTAACCAACAGTTTTTAATTTAAAAGATGTTGGTTCCGTTAAATCATTGCGAGAAGAGATGCTATTAATTAATTTCTCTTTTACAATTGCAGGTAAAATTAATTCTACCTCTTGCGCAATAAATCCATAAGTTATTCCTGCTTTTAATCCAAGATTTGGAAATTCATCCAATTTATGCTCGTATGAAACACCTCGCAAGTTATTTACTATGGATCTTGCGTTTGGAATGGTATTAATATTCTTTTTTATTTTTAGATCTGATGCGGTTCCAAAATATCCAGTATATCCCAAATCATTCTGAAACAAACCACCCCAACCCAAATTGGGTATTCCTGAAACTGTTCCAT
>Ga0315908_10004037_pt1 | contig 10599 bp, 6 predicted proteins | sample LakEriMetagenome_12_FD_203520 | JGI IMG/M metagenome (GOLD analysis project Ga0315908, IMG submission 203520) | Freshwater fungal communities from buoy surface, Lake Erie, Ohio, United States - Buoy 4 MA124 | ecosystem: Environmental > Aquatic > Freshwater > Lake > Lake biofilm | place: USA...
TGGCGAGTGGTGCAACTGACATCCCCAAAAGGACAGTTGCGCCACGGAGCCTTTTTTGGCGAGTGGTGCAACTGACATCCCCAAAAGGACAGTTGCGCCACGGAGCCTTTTTTGGCGAGTGGTGCAACTGACATCCCCAAAAGGACAGTTGCGCCACGGAGCCTTTTTTGGCGAGTGGTGCAAATCCTTTTTTCAAGGTTGCGCCACGGAGCCGAATGAATAAATCCATTGCCCTACATAGAGCTTCACAAAGGTAATGCCTTTGATGTTATCCAACAACCCTAATTCAGTTTAATTCAATCTAAAATCTCGCGCTTATCAGCAATCATTTATATGAGATTAACGCTTGAAATGCTTGTGTAACTGAAATTTCGGTATATTTTTGAATAGATAAACTATGACTCATGCGCTATTTATTCACTATTCTTTCATCTCTTCTTTTATCTTCATCGGTTTTTTCTCAGCAATGGATTGATAAGAAATACACCTACGATAGTCTATTGAACTTGAACTATGGTTCAGAAATTGGATTTGATGGCCAATTGGATTCGCTAAAATTAGATTTATATCTGCCGAATTGTGATGATCCGAGTCATCTGTCCAAACGACCACTAATCATAGTGATTCATGGAGGTGCTTTCATTGCTGGAGATAAATCGGAAACAAGTGTACAGTACACATGTCGTCAATTCGCGAAACGTGGATATGTCGCGGCTAGCATCAATTATCGACTTGGTTTCGTTGCCGATGAACAATCGTGGACCTGCAATTACCCAAACTACAGCTGCATTTTTGCCACGGATAGTTCAGAATGGTATCGCGCCTATTATCGTGGGGTGCAAGATGCTAAGGGGGCTCTTCGTTACTTGTTAAATCGAGCTGATTCCTATCGCATTGATCCATCCAATGTTTTCCTGACAGGTGAAAGTGCGGGGTCATTTATTTCATTAGGCGCTGCTTTGATGGATGTCAATAGTGAACGTCCGATCCAAACCTTTGCTTTGTCAAATGTACCTGTCCCAAATCCCAACACAGCGAATTGTGTATACAATAGTGGTGCTAACCTAAATGCGCAAGGCATTACTAGACCTGATCTTGGGGGGATTGCAGGAACAATTGAGCCATCAACGGTGCCTTACACCATCAAAGGAGTCGGAAATATTTTCGGAGGAATGTTCAGCAATCTTATGGCACAACAAGCCCCTGGAGTAACAAAACCAAGTATTTTTTCCTACCATCAGCCTTGTGATATCGTCGTTTCAATAGACAGCGCAAAAATTTTCTGGGGCTTAAGTTGGTGCATGACCAACGGTTATGGTTGTTATGGCATTGCAAATACCCCAAAATCCTACGGAAGTCGAACCATTTCAGATTGGAATACCAACCAAAACATGGGGTATACCATTCAGAACGAATTTACCACAACTCCCTTTCCTTATAGTTTTGTTTTTGGGCAGGCAAGCTGTACCGATCAAGCAGCAAACCCCTGTCACGCTTATGATAACTTAATGCTTCGAGAAGGAAATATGGCTCAGTTTTTTGCCAATTTAGTGACCACAAGCCCAATTTGTGATACCACTGCTTTGGGAATTCCTACAAACGAAATACCATTCGGCTTTAGGATTTTACCAAATCCAAACTCAGGAGAATTTACCGTCGCAACAGATGAACTTTCACCTGAGAGCGCGATTGAAATTTACGACTGTTTTGGAAATTTAATTTTGAAGCAGTATTTAATCAATGAACAAACTAAAATAAAATTGTCGGTATCTCCTGGTGTCTATTTCATCGAAGTTGGAACCCCCATTAAAAAGATCCGCAGTCGAATGGTTATCCGAAACCATTCGTAAAAGTTATTAGATATTACGTTGAGGCAGGTAAGTACTGACCCACTCAACTCATTTAAGCTTCTATTTGTTTTTGAACTACTACACGCAAGGCTTTTATGAACCTCGTATTTCTTAAAAAGGGAATTTGGTGCTACTCAATGAAAGACATCAAAACGAAGAAGAATCAAGTCTTTTAACTTTCATCCTTCAGCGAAGCGATCCTTTGTACTTCGTTGCTCAAAGAGCAAAGAAGTGTCCTTTATCTTAAAATTTTGACTCTTAATATCCTAACATCTCAAAATCCACACACTACCCCTTCCCGGGCTTAATCGTTGGTGTTGTCTTTACAGGTGTAGTTCCGGCCGGGGCCGTTCCTCCTCCACCTCGATTTTGTTGAGCAGGTGTGGTTGGGTTTGTATTGGTTGGTGTACCACTTCCTCTGCCACCGCCGTTGATAATTTGTATTGGTTTCTCTTGAACTGGTTTCTCCTGAACTGGTTTTTCTTGGATAGGTTTTTCTTGTGCTGGACGTTCCTGTGATTGTTGTGTTTGCGGTGTTACCACTTTTTCTTCTTGTTGGGCATTACGTTCAACACCTTGCTGTTGTCCAAGTGGCTGTGCTTGTGGTGTGCCTTCTCCACGCTCCTGTTTCACGGGGTTAATGACTACGCCATTGTTGTCATTACGCACAGTGCCATCGATTCGTCCAAGTGCTAATCCATTTGTTTGGTCTTGAATTGGAGGGCGTGGCGTTCCAGGAATATTGAGGTAGGCCATATCATAAATGCATCCATTCATGTCTTCACCCGACACACCATTTTCTTCACATGCTTTTCTCGCTGTTGTTCGTTGATTTGGTGTCAGGTCATTCATGGTTCGGTGCACGCGCGGAAAAGTTTCATCCGTATAGGTCAATGTTGATTCTCCAGGCGTGTAGTCAAACAAGCTGGTCTCTGGTGTTATGCGCCATACACGAGCGAAATCACGTGCAAGAAATGCCAAGTATTCTCTTTCCATTTGATTGGAAACCTGCTGCATTTGATCATTTCCGAAAGAAGAAAACGACATGTACGCCGGACGATTTATACTTGTTCCTGTGTCGAAATCATCACGATCAATTCCATTTGCATTACCCAACAATCCTTCGTACTGCTCACCAGAACATGGATAAATTTGAACGGATACATTCATAAAGGTCATGAACCCGGATCCGCGCATTTCAGTTGTCACTACTTCTCCTGTTGGCCAAGTTATGGTGTAGGCACGGTTGCTGTAACGCACCGTACCTCCGTGAGGCAAAAAGTATACATCGCGCATCATCGTCATCGCCTCACCATTGATACGGAGTGCGGTTTGTGAATTGTTGTCGGGTTTATTCATTCCATAAATGGCAACGCGATCTCCATCGACATTCATCGCAATCGCGGTATTTAATGAAAAGTCATCCGACTGAGCTTGTTGACGCGCTTGTACTTCAAAGCGACCGGAACGTGAGCGCGCCATGACAAATTCACCAACAGTTTGAAAAGAGTACCTTGCGCCATCAAAAGAGGATAAATGGGGATCGCCGTAGGATCTACCTTGACGAGGTGAGCAATTGGTACGGTTGATCATGGAGTACATTAATTGCCATTGTGTAGCGGTTGTTTCTGAAGCGTTTCGTTGTCCGCCATTGATTTGCTCACGTATAGCATCTTGGTTCACGCGTGGCACCAAACGTAACATATCCAATGGTGTTAGATTCTCAGGAAAAGAACGGGTAGGTATCGCTTCATGGTTGGCCATCGCCACCATGCTATTGGCTAACCATTCTCCTCTCACAGGATCCCAATCAGTTAATTCTTTTTTTACTGGAGCAAATTCTTCTGCAAATCGGTCTTGTGACCAACTTGGATTTATGATTGAAAAAGTAAGCATTAAGCCAAATACTGTGGGAAAGATTTGTTTCATAAGAAAGAAATTTTAGTCGCGCGCTTTCCTCAAATCGCATGCCGTTATTGACTGAAAAAGTAGTTGTTTTGAAATAAACTTGCCCATAAAGATACAATGAATCGCATTGATGTCGAATCTAAGGAATATATTACCTTTGAAAAGTGCGATTACATTCAATAAAACAGCCCTTATTGCGTTCTTGACGAGGAAAATTGTTACTATGAGATTTTTAATTCTTTCGTTTTTGGCTTGCACCTTCTTTTCCTTTGGTCAAATTGGAATGGATCAATGGCGTATTCATGTACCCAACCGCGAAGCAATCGATGTAACTACTGATGGTGAGTTGGTTTTTGCAGCCTTCGACAATGGTCTTTTGGAATATGACCCTACCGCGAGTGAGACAACGATTTGGACTGACGTGAATGGTTTATCCGATGTAAAGCTTAGCGCTTTAGGTCGAGAATTGACTGGAAAAAAAGTTTTTGTTGGTTATGCCAATGGAAATATTGATGTGATTTCGAATAACACCGTCACCAATATTCCGGCAATTCGTTTGGCTGAAATTCAAGGAAATAAGCGCATCAATCGCATCGTGAATTATCAAGGTGATGTATTTTTCGCCACTGGATTTGGAGTCGTGCGCATCGACCCGTCCAACTATGAAGTAAAAGAAAGCTATTACCCAACCCCTCAAGGAGATGCTATTCTTGATGTGGCATTCATTGGCGATACAGTTTACGCACTAACAGCAGATCGCCTGTTGAAAGCGAGCTTAACCAACCCTGCCGTTGCGGATCCTTTTCAATGGGTGATCGACACGCGCTTAGCAGTGCTTTCAAGCAACAAATACACAGATATTGAAGAGGTTGGAGGTAAAATATATGCGCTACTTCAGTTGGATACATACGGACAGGATACGGTTTATCAGTTGAATTACTCAGGAAATACCCCCGCCTCAGACATCAACTTTAGCCTTCAAATCAACGCATTGAGTTCAGATAATGGCCGTTTGATTGTTGTAGCGGATGGTGCGATTTACCGTTACTTTTCGGACCTCACACTCGACCTCGTTAATTCATCATTTTTTACCGGCAAATGGTTCGAACCAAGACATGTGATTTTTGACAAGGAAGGCTATTGGATTGCAGACGCAAAGAGCGGACTGCAGCGACTTATGGAGTATAATCTGTTGACGCGCATTGAATTCAACGGTCCACCAAAATCAGATTTTTATGCCATGGACTGGAAGAACAATACAATGGTGGTCGCAGGAGGAGGGATGTCCGAAAAGCTATCCACTTTTAGTAGTTCAGGTGTCTACACGTTTAAGGATGAAAAATGGGATTTATATGACCGCGACAATATGGACCTTTGGAATGGGACAAACATTTGGGATTTTCTTGCTGTTTCTATCGAACCAAAAACGGCGAAAAAGGCTGCCATTGCTACCTTCTCCTCCTATCCTGTATCCATACTTGATTTTAAGACTGGCGTAACCGACACGTTTACCCCACTTAACTCACCAATGGAATATTCAGGGCCGGGTAGCACCAAGTCGCTCGTGACTGCTTTGGAATATGATGATAATGGAGATTTGTGGGTGTTGAACGGCTATTCGCTTAATCCACTTAAATTGTATCATGACAGTACCTGGTATTCTTTTGATTGTGGAGGTGCAGCAAAAAACCAGTTTTCAGGAAATATGGTGATAGACTACAATGGACACAAGTGGTTTGCGCTTGATGCCGCGGGACTCTTTGGGTACAATCACAATAACACACCTGTGAATGCCGCTGATGACAAAGTCATCAACTTAAATTCAGGTGATTTTTCGGGTGCCTTACCGTCGAATACAGTAACGGCACTTGCCGTAGATTTCGACAATGAAATTTGGATTGGCACCGACAATGGATTTGCAATTCTATACAATTCAGATGGAGCCTTTGACGCTGGACCTGGTGATTACAATGCCCAACGTGTTAAAATCCCTGTGGATGGACTGGTTGAATTCATGCTCGGAACCACCAACATTACAGATATTGAAGTGGATGGAGGCAATAGAAAATGGTTTGGAACCGCCAATTCAGGGGTGATTTTGCTTTCGCCAGATGGTTTGGAAGTAATCAAACAATTTACAACAGACAATTCTCCTTTGATTTCGAATAATATCATTGACCTTGAAATTGATCAGACGACAGGGGAATTGTTTATTATCACTGATAAAGGACTGATATCATATCGCTCTGACGCCTCTTATGAAGATCCAGAATACAGCGATGTCAAGGTGTTTCCCAACCCTGTTCGCCCTGAGTATGACGGTATCATTACGATCCAGGGTATCCGTTACGACTCAGATGTCAAGGTAACAGATGTTGCAGGGAATCTCGTTTACAAGACAACATCAAACGGTGGAACAGCAGTTTGGAACGGCCGAACACTTAGTGGTGATAAGGTTGCAACAGGCGTTTATCTCATTTGGACCTCTGTAAACGAAGGTGAGGGACGTCACGTTGGTAAGGTATTAGTGGTTCGTTGATTATCTCTTGAAAAATACAGATTTAGCCTTTATTCTGCGTCGGATCAATTATTCCGAAAGCAGCGTTATTCTTACCTGTTTCACGAAATCCAAGGGCATTCAAAAGTACATCTTCCAAGGCGCTAAAAAGAAGTCTGAACCCTTCTTCCCAATGGCCTTTTGCGAAATAACCTATTACCGTCACCCCTCATCGGAACTGGGAAAAATCACAGGTACAGATCTCCTTTTCAATCCAACAGGACTGCGTTTTGATCCGCTTCGTTCAGCCATCGCTTTTTTTGTGGCTGATGTTCTTCAACAGTGCATTCAAACTGAGCTTGAAGATGAACCTTTGTTTGCCTTTTTAGAAAATACCGTTCGTGAGATTGATGTTACTGAGGATTTGCGCCTGTTTCCAACTCGTTTTTTAATGGATTTCTCCTTTCACCTTGGCATTGGGCCTTCGGTTGATGATGACAATGCTCCCTATTTTGATCTTCAGGAAGGTGTTTTTAGCAACCATTTGGCCATAGGACATCTCACTGCAGAAGGTGATGCTGCTCATTTATTGAGAGTATTGGCAGAAGGTGAGGTGGGACAATCTGAAGAATTATTAGTGGTTCGAAAAGAGGCCTTTGAAACAATGTTGCAATTTTATAAAGTTCACATTCCCAGATTCAATGTGGATGCTTCATTAGAGATTATTCGTGCCCTTTTGTACCATTAAAAAAGCCATCAAGACAATTCCCGATGGCTTTAAAGTGCAAGCTGAGAGCTTTAAATTAGTGAAACATTAGTGGCCACCTCAACGGCGTGGCTCTTTGATAAAGATAGAAGAAAAATCTAGTGCCTCCATCGAATTTGTATAAAAATCTCGAACACGCGCATTGATCATAATCAACACGTCATCGGTTAAAATTGGAATCGCGGGTACTTCGTCTACAATCAATTGATCACACGCAATGAAAAGTGCTTCACGTTTATTTGGGTTTCCTTCACGTGCTGCCTCTTCAAAGAGCGCGTTGAATTGCTCATTACGGAAATGAAACTCATTTTCAATCTTTTTGTTTGACAGCGATTTTCCACTGTAAAATAACCTTAGGAAGTTGTCGGCATCTGGATAATCGGCCACCCAACCAGAACGCCAAATTTTTGCCTTACCAGAAGAAACAGCTTTTTCCCACTCTTTGTAGGTACAAAGTCGAATTATTAATGTAATACCCAGTGTATTTCTCAATTCAGCAACGATACCTTGACACATTTTGTGCTGAGCCGAACCTTTTTTCGCGTTGACATACAAGTCTAAGGCGGGGAATTTTTTCGTTTTTGAATAACCTGCCTCCGCCATCAAAGCCTTTGCCTTTGAGGGATCAAATTGATGACCATTTACACTCTGAGCGTGAAAACTAGGCATTTCAGGAATAAATCCATTTTCCGCAGCCCATCCTTCACCTGACAACCAAGTGTCAACAATGCGTTTACGGTCAAGCACGAGGCTAAACGCACGACGGATACGAACGTCACTAAATTCCTGACTTTTGCAATCGAAGGAGAGGAAACTGATTTTCATCCCCGGGTGAGATTCTACGCGGTGTGTGACATTTTTTCCCGCTTGCGCTTCCTTTAAAGAGCCTAAAATATTTTGTATTTCGTCTACAGGAATCTCGAGAACAAGATCAATTTCTTTGTTCCTGAAAGCCATGATTTCACTGCGTTTGTTTTGTGCAAAGGTCATGACTACTTGATCTAAAAATGGAAGTTTATTACCTAGGTCATCTGTCCGCCAATAATTCGGATGGCGTTTCAGTACAATCTGCTCACCTGACATTGATTCCAACCTAAAAGGCCCAGTGCCAATGGGATGCTTGGCAATATTTTTTCCATATTTCTCTAAAGCTTCGCGTGGAAAAATGCCAAGGGTAGTGTTCGTTAAAATCTTATCGAAGCTACGAAATGACTCATTTAAACGAATTTCTAGTGTGTATGGATCTAGAACACGGATTCCAGGAATTCCTTTTAAAATATGTTTGTTATTTGGTTTCCGATAGAACAAGTCCCCACCTAAAATATGCGTCACCAAAATATTTGTCATGTCGTTATACATCGACGGTGTGCAAGCCATTTCTAGTGAATATTTGATGTCTTCTGCATTTAGAAAGCGGGCTTTCCCATCAAAACAGTCGTCCTCATGAAACTGAACACCTTTGCGAATTTTAAATGTAAAACATGTCGCATCTTCATTCACTTCATAAGAAGCAGCCAGACAAGGCTTCACCTCAAGTGTTTTGCTGTCAAGGCTAAGTAATGTTTCGAAGATTTGCGCATTCAATCGTTGCGCGTATACATCATTTGATGCCAACGGATAGAGTTTCTGTACCTTTTCCGAAGACATAAAACGAAAGGTCCCACCATAGTATTTTCCGCCGACACCTTCTTTTTGAGGCGTGTCCGCTTCATTTCCGCAAGAGAAAATAAAAATCGAGGAAAAAAAGATGAGCGAAAAATGAAGAATACGCATGTGTCGCCATGGATTGGTACTTGACAAAGATAGCCGTTCCGACGTATAATCCAAATGCTTAATAGCCGAGCTTAACTCGGGCACGACGGATCACGCTTTGGGCTACTTTTCGCGCCTTTTCAGCGCCTTTTTCTAAGGCAGAATCGATCAGTGCGGTATTGTTCATCAAATGTTCATAGGTGCCTCGTTCTTTTTCGAATCGTTTCATAATCAACTCGAACAATGCTTGTTTCGCATGACCGTATCCGAAACCACCGGCGAGGTATTTTTCACGCATCTCATTCCGTTGACTTTCAGTTGCTAAGAGAGCGTAAAGCGCATACACATTGCACGTTTCTGGGTCTTTTGAATCTTCAAGCTCCTTGCTATCGGTTACAATTCCCATCACCTGCTTCCGAAGTTGCTTTTCTGGGAGGAAGATATTGAGGTAATTGTCACGTGATTTACTCATCTTTTGTCCATCAGTTCCTGGAACATACATCGTTTCTTCCTCGATGCGCGCTTCTGGCAAGACAAACGTTTCTCCCATCTGGTGGTTAAAGCGAGAGGCTACATCACGCGTCATTTCGATATGCTGTAATTGATCTTTTCCAACAGGCACGAGCTCCGCATCATACAAAAGGATGTCTGCAGCCATAAGCATTGGGTAGGTGAAAAGTCCAGCATTTACATCTTCCAAACGATCCGCTTTGTCCTTGAATGAATGGGCCAATGTTAAACGTTGGTAGGGGAAAAAGCAGCTCAAATACCATGAAAGCTCTGCAGTTTCTGGCACATCGGACTGACGATAAAATACCGTACGTTCAGTGTTTAAACCACATGCAAGCCATGTTGCAGCAACACTATACGTATTCTCTCTCAACAGACTTCCATCCTTAATTTGAGTCAAGGAATGCATGTCCGCAATAAACAAAAAAGAGTCATTTGCGGGATTGTTCGTCATGTGTATTGCAGGAAGAATAGCCCCCAAGATATTGCCTAAATGGGGTGTTCCTGTACTTTGAACGCCAGTGAGGATCCGTGCCATGTTTTTTACTTTGAGCGAAATTAAGTATTTTCGGGACAATTCAACGGCTATGTGTCGTGGCAGGAATTAAAATGAAAGTACTCAGCGGAATTTTATCTCTTTTGTGGAAATGCTACATCGGCATCGTGTTTTGCGCGCTCGCGCTTGTACTTTACCCCTTCTTCTTTTTTGTTTTACTTAACCCGAAATGGAAAAAGAGTAGTTTCCGTCTTTTTGTGTTTTGGAGTTGGTTGATGCGCATCTTCTGCTTTTACCCAGTGAAAAAGGTTAAAGCGGCACCTCTCCCTAACGGACCTTATGTAATTGTAGCCAACCATTCGTCGTATTTGGATATCTTTTTAATGCATTCCATTCTTCCAAAACACCCCTTTTTGTTTCTCGGGAAAAGTGAGATTTTGAATTATCCGATTATTAAAACTTATTTCAAGGGACTCAATATTCCTGTGGATCGTACGGATAAAATGAAGTCTGGACGTTCTTTCGTCTTGGCAAAAAGGGCGGTTGAACAGGGCTGGTCGATAGTGATTTTTCCAGAGGGTACTATTCCAGATAATGATTGTCCGAAGATGATTCCATTCAAGGAGGGAGCTTTTAAGCTAGCAAAATCGCTCAATATTCCTATTGTTCCCCTGTCATTCACCAATAATTACCGCTTATTTTCAGATCCCACCAATGTGTTTGGGCCTGCCCATCCAGGTATTTCAAGGGTACACCTTCTACCGGCTATTGGTGTAGAAGAAATGGCTGAATTATCGGTAAAAGAGTTAACAGAATTGTG
>Ga0315908_10004041_pt1 | contig 10596 bp, 5 predicted proteins | sample LakEriMetagenome_12_FD_203520 | JGI IMG/M metagenome (GOLD analysis project Ga0315908, IMG submission 203520) | Freshwater fungal communities from buoy surface, Lake Erie, Ohio, United States - Buoy 4 MA124 | ecosystem: Environmental > Aquatic > Freshwater > Lake > Lake biofilm | place: USA...
TTATTACAAATAATTGCTATTTTTCTCTTATTTTAACTTTATCTCTTAATTCTCATTATAATCTTCCTATTAATAATATGATATGTATAATATGATATGTATAATATGATATAAATAATATGATATGTATAATATGATATAAATAATATGATATGTATAATATGATATAAATAATATGATATGTATAATATGATATAAATAATATGATATGAATTATAATGATTTTAAATATATTGAATACTTCGTCTTCTTATTCTTCATCCTCCTCATTAAGAGTTTAATGAGTTTGCTTAGTGATAGTTTTGTTGGTTTGTTTTGTCTGATTATTCTAGGTATTAAGCTTATTATTATTTTGTTAAGTTGCTTTGTTGTTAACTTATGTCGATTGTCTAGTGTTGGTTGCAATATGATGAGCTGATATTTATATTTAATTATTGATAATCTCTTCAAATTTCTCTTTCTCCTTTTCATTGAAATCTCCATTGATAATATTGTTTACATTTTTCTTATACTCTTCTAATGTATTTTTAGATTCTTTGATTACTTTCTTCCTCTAATAAATCTGTTCATTAATGTCTTCTTAACTGTCTAAGATTTCCGCTCTTTATCTATATCGAGCTGCTTCTGCCAACAACTAATTTCTTACTTTTAACACTGTTTCCTATTCCTCAATTTTCTTCTCCAATCTTTCTATATTACTCTCTAGAGCATTTTTCTCATGTAAAAAATTTCTCCTTTCTTAAAATGTTGTATCTATTTCTTAATTCATTTTTTTTTTCAAATTCTGATAAAATAATATTTCATCTTCCAAATTTTACATCATTTCTTCAAATTTTTTTATTGGAAGTTCATGTTTGAACTCTAAGTAATCTTTATTCATTCCATTCTCATCTACTTAATCTTTTTTATAAAGACTTTCTATAGCCTTGTTCTACCAATTTTTAAGATTTAATGATGATAATCCTACAATTTGCTAAGCATTCAATTAAAATGTAAATCTAAATTTTGAATTGAAAAACTGTTTCAGTTTATAGTAATTATCTAAGTTTATCAATTGTTGATTTGAATATTATTAGTAGAACTCTTTTTATCTATTCTCAGTTTATTAAATTATTGCATAAGTATAATCATTTAACTTTTCTCTTAATCTTACGTTGTCTTACACTATTTCTAATATATTGTTTATGAACTCATAATAAGGGTTATCTTCATTTAATTTAAATGTCTTTGTTATTTTTTTATTTAAAAAACTATAACATAATTTTTATTAATATTATTATTATTATAATATTTATTACCATAGTTTATTATATTATATATACTTATATTTTATCTAAATTATTATTAATATATATAAATTATTATAAAAATGAATACCTAAGCTTCTTTTTACTATCCCTAATAATATTTTCAATTTCCATATGTTCTTCAAAGAAATTAATGTAATTATTTAATTCAGTTTTACTAGCTTCCTTGTAAATTTTATTTATTTTTTTTATGATTTTAAAAATCATAATTTTATTGCCCTCTAGAAAAGCATTAGTAATAAGCTCTTGTCTTTATTTGATTAAACTATCAATTAAAGCTCTTTTGGCTTTTAAATTATCAATAGAGAGAAAAAATTCATTTTTCTATTAATTTAACTTATTCAAACTCTCAACTGTTTTTGATAAATTTCTGTTTTATATGGCTTTAGTGTTATTGTTGGCTATTTTTAATTCTTCAGTTATCTTTTTTTGATTTTCATATTAGACTTATATTTACTTTTACGACTCAATTTCTTTTTGACTCATATTTTTATTGATTTTGATTTTGAGACTTTTAATTTTAATATCTTCAAGTTCTTGATAGAATTCTTACTCTTTTAGTTCAGCAACTTTAATAAGTTACTCTAAATCTGCGATAGTGGTAAGATTTTTCTAAATATCTTTATCTTGGTCTACAATCAGCTATTGAAGTTATTCAATTTATAACTAAACATCTTTATGTTGAATACTAAGTTCCTTACAGACATTATCATCTTCATATTTGACTTTCAACTTTTACTCCAGCTTTTCCTTTTAATGATCCTATTCATCTTATTACTGATTTTTTTTCTTTTTCTTAGATCCTCTATTCTTTCCTCCTTCTTCTGCACCAACATCTTCTTTAAATTTAAGATTATAAATTTCCTCATTCAATTATTCAATTCATATCAACTATTCCTTTATGATTTCTTTTTACTTATATTCGAGATTCTTTTGATTGTTTTCATTCTGCTTGAGGAATTCTCTTAACTTTTTAAACTCATAAAAGTAAGTTCTATTTGGTAAAAAGATAATATTTTTTTCAGTTTCTGCTTCCCATGGAGATAGTTTAATGTATTAACTGGCTTCTCCATAAGAATCTTGTCCTTTTATTCCTAAGACTCCATCCTTGTTGCTGCCCCATACAAAGACTCTTCCATTTTGATTGATGGCAAAGGAACTGTTATAACCTGCATAGATGTTGGTGATGATTATTTCTCCAAGTCCTTTACAATACTTAGGAATATAAGATGACTTGAACTCCTTATTTGAGTAATCAGCATTGATTCCCAATTGTCCACAGTTATTCAAGCCCCATGCTAATACTTTGCCCACTAAGTCTAGAGCCAGACAATGATTTGTGCCTGTGGCTATTGAAATGATCTTTTCTTAAAAGAACACTAGTCCAGGACTCAGACTTTCTTCTTTTTTCATCACATTTCGTCCTAGACACTCATGAAGCAGACCAAATGAGTAAACTAATCCTGTTGTTGTCAATATTATCGTGTTATTCTAAGTGCAATGAATGCTACGAACATACATCTCAGGTGGTAAGAAAAAGTAGTTCATTATCACTTCATTATATGAAGATTTTTAATCATCTTTTTCCATTATTTAATTTAATACATTTTGTTCTTCTATTGTTCTTTTATCAGTCAGCACATATATTTCTCTCGATCCCCATTCTCCATTATTTTCTTTTTTGAACTCTGAAAATAGTTGTTAAATTTTCTCATCTTGTAATGCTTGCTTTTTTTAATTGTTTTGGCCTATTAAATATTTTATTATTTATATTATTACATTAGTTTTTTCCCATACCACAAAAATTACATAACACACCATCATCTGACTCAAATTTATGCTACTATATTTTTTTCATTCTTATTATTAAATTTTCAATAAATTTATTAATATTATTATTATTATAATATAATTATCAATAATATATAAATTATCATAATATATATCATTCATTTTTTAAATATTATCCGTTTGGTTTAATTCTTGCCTTTAATTCTTGTATTTTAGATAAATGTTATTTAGAGTTTTCTAAATTTCTATAATGAATTCCATCAAAATTAATACCGCTTTAATTAGCTTGTTAGGATATATTGAATTTTATTTCATCGATTATTTTATCGTGGTCACTTTCATATAAAAGCTCATTAATTATTAAGGGATTTTCCCTAGCTTTATGATCATTATTTTTATAAAGGAGTCTTCTTTTTAAAGCAAGTTCATTTTTTAAATTAATCATAAGATCCTCATATTCCTCAAATTCATTACTATAAATAGATTGATCGTAAGGAGCTCTGATTGGAGGAATTATTGGGTGACTTTCATTCAACAAACTCAACTAAAAATAATTATATTAATATTACCCAATTAGGAGTCTGATTTCCTTTTCCTATTTAAAATCCTTCAAAAAAGTAATTTAAAGGCACATAAACAATGTATGATTTCACAAGCACTCTCAATATAATTAAACTTTTGTCTAACTTTTATTAGAAGATGTCTTTATTTTTTCGATAGAATTGGAATCAGATTAGAAAGGAATTGAATTAAGAAATAAATTGAAAGTTGATAACTCCACTAAATTAGACTAGTTTTTATAATGATTTCATGATTATAATAAAATATAAATAAATGAAATGAGCTATTTTTGAGTAAACAAAACAAAATCAGGATCATTTTTTTATCCTAATAAAACTCTTGATATCTAACCTACAGACTGGACACTTTTTGTTATTAACCTTTTTAGACTGTTATAAGGATTGAACACATTCAATGCAAATACACATATGTCTGCAAGGCACTATTATTGTGTCTATTTTGTTGCTGAAACATATGATGCACTCACTTTACTCTCCATTTTATATATCTTTTATCTGTAAATTCGTATCGTCTATTCCATATATTTCTTAGATAGTGAATTCTTACCCATTCATCTATATCATTCATTTATATTTATATTTACGAATATTTTTGACTTCTTTAATTTTATTTCTCTTTCATAATTTATTTCAAAAAAATAAGCATTTATTTATTCTTAGTTTGCAATTTATTATATAGGATCCTAAAAATATTTTATAAATATTTTTACAAATTTCAAAGCAAGAAAATAATTATTACTTTCTTATTTGTAAATTTATATTTCATTTTAACTCATTTATATTTTTGTATCAAAAGTTTGTATTTGATTACAAGCTTTTGTTTAAAATTAATATATTTATTGAAAATCCTGATTTAATCTTACTAAATTAGCAGTCACTGAAGTTATCGGATCTATAATTTCTTTTACAAATAATTATACATATAATTAGCAAGGAATCAAAGTATAATATTAAATAATTAAAGAAAACTATTCATTATTTATTTTTTATAATCTAATATAATCTTGTAATACTAATATTTTATTTTATAGGACTAAGGTTTTATTTTATTACTATAGTACCATTTATTATTATTATAATTATTAATTAAGATTTTATTATTAAAATTACTAAGTGCCATTTTAAATTTGTGGGACTTAATTATAGTTCTATTATTGCTACTATTAATTAGGATATTATTAATATTAATTTCTATTTTAATATCGTTATTACACTTATAATACTTAATTAAGATAATCTTATTAATTATAATTTCTAGAATTTTCTTATGCCTAAATTTAATATTATTACCATTATTAATAACTCACTTATTATTAAGAATTTCCCATTTTTATTATATTTATTATTATTATATATTAGCTTAATTATGTTCTGATAAAAATCTTATTGTTAAATTTCAGTAATAATAATTTAAATTTATATAAAAAATATAAATTATATTATAAAAATATGATTTTTAAATAAATTGTTTTCATTTTTATTATTCTAAATCCTTTTAATAAATTTCTTACAATTCGATTTCATTTCGATAATTATTTCTCTTTTTAGGAGGTGTAATAAAATCTTAAAGTTTTTCTTATATATTATAATCTGATTTTTTTGGTTTTTTATTTTTGATAGATTTAATGATTTAATACTGATTTTCTTAAATTTTTTATTAAGTAAGAAGAATTAAGTTGTCAATAATTTTTTCTTCCTTTTTGTCATGATCAACTTTGATAAGTTTTTGTTTCTTTTAAATTAACTCTTGCAAAAATAATTAATTAGCCTTTTCCTTTGTAATAGGGTTTTAACGTTCATAGTCAGTATTAAAAAGGTAAATGGCTTTACTGTATTCCATATCGCTTATATCTCTTGAAGATACTTTTTCTTTAATATTAGAAAATATAATAGTAATAAAATTAAATAATAATATAATAATAATATAATAATAATATAATAATTTAATAATATAATAATGTATTAATATAATATACTTTTCCAAATGACAAGATAAAGGAGATAGGCAAACATGAGGGCTGCACTGGTGATTCCATAAACCATGAAACTATAAATGTAGTCTATGAGATTGATACTGACAACCAATCTATGAGTATACTCTATTGCTCCGAATAAATAAAGGAAAGCTAATATTTCCAAGTTATCTATTATTTTTATTATAATACTTTCGTTTTAGTTTTAAGGCATGCTGTAGCATCTTAATAACAAGTATTTATCTAGCCAGTAATTAAAGCAAAGGCCCAACATGGAAAATATAATTCCTATTTTATTATTCATTCATATTTTTATATTATATCATTATTATATTATAAAGTCATATTATTATTTTTTTTAGTATTTAATAATTATAAATTACCTAATGGAGCTACACTTCCATACCAGCATGTTAAATAAAGAGTTCTAGTAACATATGCGTAATTTTCAGCAATATCCATATAATGACCTTCAAATATTTCATTACATTCTATTTATGTAATATCAATTGTTTTTTAGTTGATTTGTATGTATTTTTTATAAAAAAGTTTATAAAAGTATACAGGATCAAACAACTAAAAAAAGTTAAAACGATCATAATTATAAATAATATAACTTTAAATGATGATGATAATAAATATTAATAATACTTTGTAAAGAGGAGTAGAAAAAGCATTTGTTAAAAGAATAATATGAATGTTGTAAATAAGGAAATAGGGCTGCTTCTTATAAATGGTATCAATTAGATAAGGCATGAGAGCAGAGTTAAAGAAAAAGAGAGGAATGTAAAGATTAATAAAAGCTTCGTTGAACTTGGACTTAGAAATTTCTTTGGTAAGGAATTGACTATAATAGAGAGAAATGCGAAGGAGAAAGTTAGTAATCATAATAACTATGGAAGATAGTAGAGCTTGGAACTGGACAAAGATAAAGTCCAAATCATACTTGTCATTTTCCTTTGCACTCTATAAGTCATGTTGGTTATCAAGTCGATATTAATACACACTTTTTATCACATACCATTGAACGCTAAATCCAATCACAAGTAATAAGCATCCAAAAATGTATAAGAAAAAAGAGTTGAATATCAATTGCAAATATGAATAGTAAAGGTTCTACCATTGCACGTCAGTAGGACTATAATCATATAAGATATCATAAATATCAAAATATAATTTTATATTATATATGAATTACTCAGGTGCTTGATGCACTAAAATAGTATTGCCCTTGCATTGTAAATAACCTGAATACTTGTTTCCATATATAATGTACTGGATATGTCTATTATATTTGACTCCCCACTAATCAATCAATACCTAAACCACTTTCTAATTTTCAAATGTCACGAATGCTGCTCCTGTAAAAAAATCATGTTTATATTACTCATCCACTACATATCTCTATATTTATTCAGCTATTATTTTTAAGTTTTCCTTATTTTATAGTGTATCATCTTTATAATATTAAATTTTATCAATTAATTGCTTTCTACTTTATTCTCTTATAATTTCATTTGCATTAGTTTTTTATTTGTTTTCCTCTAACTAATCATTTAACTGCTTGATTTTGTTTTTATTCTTTAAAATAATTAATAAATAGTATATACATATTGAACGGTTTTAGAACAGGTAGCGAATTTTTATTACAAAATTTGATATTGATTAATATCATAAACTAAATTAACTTTAACTACTTTACACTTACAGATATTTTCGAAATAAGACTTGATTTAAGACTCTTTGAATTCAAATGGCAAATTTCTAATAAGGACTGTATAATTCCTAATAGAATTATACTCTTCATTGTATAACTTCATTTAAAGTAATAGTTTTTTCCTATAGAAATAAACTATTATGATAATCAATACACTTACCCAAGTATTGTTGTTTGATTGAGTGTTCACTTTTTTCTAAATATCATCAAAATTTATTATTGCCATTCCTAAAAATTTGACACACTTTTCTGCAGAACAGTCAAAGTTTAGGATCAGAATATTAAAAGAGCCTCCCAAGAAGAAGACATAAGTTATTATTATAAGACATATTTTCAGGAAATAGAAGTAGAAAGGGTATGCACAGCCCAAAAAGCTATTATTAATAATCATCATTGTAATTAAAGAACATTGTCATAATTTGGTGAATATAATATGAGCAATATGATGATAATTTGAACATTTATGATTAAAATATAATGAATAATTATAATTATATGATGATTTATGATGATATTAAGATATTTAATTATAAATTACCTTAATTCTTTGATGTCACAATTGAGAGGAAACTTTTCATAATCGAGACTGATGTTGCAACAAGGACATCTTTCGAGACTTTCAACTTTGTGTCTTCCTACTCAAAATGCATCTGCATGCTTTTAGGATAATTCAATATTAGGAGGCACTAAGTAAGGACTGAATTTCTACTCCTTTTCTATCAGTTATTCATGCATTATATATTATATTTTATTATTTTATTCTTTATTATTTATTAACTATTCCAGTATTTATTACTATTATTATACGTAAATTCATCATGAATTCTCATTCATTCCATTTAATCTTAACACACTAACATCAAATAAAACTTTAAAGTAATATTTCTTATTTAATCTAATTCTAGCCTTTATTTAATAATAAATATAATCCGAAATTGATTTAATCAACAATTAAAATCAAGATTTATAAAATTTATCTCGATAAGTTTAGAATTACTAAATAATATGTGAGCTCTAATAAAAAAATAATAATAAAAATAATGAAATTCAATAATAAAATTAAATTAAAACTAAATTAGAAAATATTTAAAATTAATATTAAAATTAATAAATAAAAAAATAAGAATTAATTTTATAAATTTAAAAATAAAAATAGTTAAATATTAAAATAGAAAAGTAAATATTCTAGTAAAAAGAATAATTTTAAAAGATTAGAAATTATTTGACAAGAAACTTTAATAATGAATTTAAAGATTTTGAATAATTGAAATCAAAGAAAACATTACTAATTTATCTGAAAAAGATAATGAATAAAATAGGATAAATAGAAAGTAAAATAATGTGAAAGATATTTATTTTATAATTAATAATATATATTCATTGGGCTCTGATGGATTCGATTAAAAGTTTGGAAAAGGTATTGTAATCAATTTTTCCAGTCTTATTAGGATCTGCTAGTTTGATTAGTTCATCAACTTCTTGTTAAGAAATAGAGTCTCCCATGTTCATCATGATGTTTGTGAAATCTTCCACCACAATTGATCCACTGAAAAAAGGGTCGAACTCTTTAAAAGCACGTATCAATTCTGCATCTTCATTCAAATGGTTGAAATCCTTTTCTACTATTTCCACCAATTTATTTATATCAAACTTCTATAAATGTTTTTCATATTCTGCTTATTTTGCTGATGTCAATTAATATCCCATTAAGTCTAAAACTTTCCCTAAATCTGATATGTTTAATTCTTTTGCATTTTTTTAATCTAACAAACTAAATGCCATCTTACATTCTTTTAATATTTAACTCATCTTTTATTATTTATTATTTATTTTCTTTATTTAATTAATTTTATATTTCTAATTATAATAAACTTATTTATTAATTAGTAATTATTATTTATTGAAATATTTAAATAAATATTTGCTTAAATATAGTATATTATAAATAATATTCAATCAAATTATCGATTTACAATTATCCTAGGAGCTATAAGAGTCCAGAAATAAAGTAATAAGGTAATCCATGAATTGATAATTTTGACCCAATATGAAATAATAGAAGGCTTAAAATTATTGATAGTTTGACTTCCAATTTATGGGACTCCCCAGTTAGTTAATATCATGCAAATGTAAAAGGCCAGTATACACATAACTAAATGAAAATAAGTATAATTATTATTTTGATAATCACTGTAATCATTATTCTCTATTACTAATTGAATTTATTGTTATTATTATTATTATTGTTATTAAGGTTATGCTTGAATTTATTAATTATTATCATCAATGTATTAATTATGATCTTTTTCCTCTGCAAGTAATTAATTGTTTATAAGTTTAAAGTGCTGACTCTACTGTTTGGCCTGGAAAGACATATAGATAAGACTGATTAGAGCAAGAAGAACATTAATGATTAACTCGAGAGTCATTTCGATATTGAAGAGATTATCCTTAAGAATTTTATTATGATTAGGATTATTATGGCTGGCCATTGCACTCCATTGAAGATAAGCAGCATAAAGGATGAGAGCAGCAGTGGTAAGGAGACTACCGTTTTGTCTTATTCCAGCACAAATCATAATGCAAAGAATAAGACTTATAATAATATTGATAATCATGAAGATTATGTTCATTTCTCCAGAGAAGTATTAGAAGGACAATACTAGCAAAACAGAGTAGAAACTAAATAGTACAAAGCTAAACAAAATCAATAAATATTTGAAACATTCAACTCCTGAGTCATAATTCTCTACCCATTACTAGCCCCATAAGTAAAACACATCTATCAGCATTATCAATTGGAATAACAGGAATACAAATGATATTATTCTACTCACATACATGTATTATAACATCACATCATTAGATATCATGTGTAATAATATGTATATTGTTATTATGTATACCACTTTCATTAAAAACATACCTTCGTTTAAACATTTTGCTGTTTTCCCTCTTATAAGCATTAACAATGCTAGAAATAAGTGTAGACTTGCTAAAGTCAGACTCATTCTTAATACATTCGATATTCCTAAACAAACAAGCTCACCACCAGTGTTTTAAGGACAGTGGATAAATTTGCTAAAATTTTACATCAAATTCTATATGTAATACATTACTATCGTTGAAAATATAATACATATTGAAAACATTAATATGTATGCTAATTTCACTTGTTATTTAAACGTCACAGAACAACATTTGCAACAAATTTAACATAAACAATT
>Ga0315908_10004042_pt1 | contig 10596 bp, 8 predicted proteins | sample LakEriMetagenome_12_FD_203520 | JGI IMG/M metagenome (GOLD analysis project Ga0315908, IMG submission 203520) | Freshwater fungal communities from buoy surface, Lake Erie, Ohio, United States - Buoy 4 MA124 | ecosystem: Environmental > Aquatic > Freshwater > Lake > Lake biofilm | place: USA...
GCTCAATAACACGCCTGCCATATCGCACCGCTGCCTCCGCCACATCATCCCGTTCGCGGTGGGGCAGCGTTTTGGGATCGAATAGGAATATCGGGTCAATGTCCGAAGAATAATTCAACTCCCGCCCACCATGCTTGCCCAATGCGATGACGGCAAAGCCTTGGTTGGGCGCCCCTGGCACGCGTTCTTCGATGGCGGCGGCGATGGCTTGATCGAGCGCATGGTCCGCAAAGTCGGAGAGGATGTGCGTGACACGCGTCAGGTCCCAGACGCCCGATAGGTCCGCAATGGCGGTGACAAGTGCGACGCCTTGACGCTGCTTGCGCAATGCCGTGCCGACGGACTCCGCATTGCGGGAAAGCGCCGTGGCGAGTGCTTCCTCGAAATTGCCCGCGTGGATCATCGGCATAAGGTCAGCGTTGCGGTCGATCAGGCCCGCGAGAAACGGGCTGTTGGCTTGCACGCGTTTGAGTGCATCGTGGATCGATGCAGCGCTCATGCCTTCAAATAATCCCGCCGGAAATCTTGCGCGAACGCTGCAAAGCGCCCCTGCGCTATCGCCGCGCGCATGTCGGCCATCAGCATCTGGTAATAATGCAAATTGTGCTGCGTCATCAGCATCGCGCCCAATATCTCGCCCGAACGGATCAAATGATGGACATACGCCCGCGTCCATGTCGCGCAAACGGGGCACGTGCAGCGGTCATCAATCGGACCTTGATCTTCGGCAAATTTGGCGTTGCGGATGTTGATGGCGCCATGATGGGTAAAGGCTTGGCCGTTGCGGCCCGACCGTGTGGGCAGAACACAATCGAACATATCAATCCCGCGCTCCACTGCGCCTACTAAATCGTCCGGCTTACCCACGCCCATTAAATAACGCGGCCGGTCGGCGGGCAATTGGTCAGGCGCATAATCGAGGCAACCGAACATCGCCTCTTGTCCTTCACCCACCGCAAGGCCGCCAACGGCATAGCCGTCAAAGCCAATGTCGATCAGCGCCTCGGCGGACTGCTTGCGCAATTCTTCGTCCAAAGACCCTTGTTGAATGCCGAATAAAGCCGCGCGCGCCGCATGTTCGCCGCCGCTGTCAAAGCCGTCGCGGGAACGCTTCGCCCAGCGCATCGACAGCTCCATCGACTTGATCGCCTCGTCCCGCGACACGCCATTGGCGGGACATTCGTCAAAGGCCATGACAATATCGGACCCCAAGAGACGCTGGATTTCCATCGAGCGTTCGGGCGACAGCATATGTTTCGACCCGTCCAAATGGCTTTGGAACGACACGCCTTCTTCGGTGATTTTGCGCAAAGCCGACAGGCTCATCACCTGATAACCACCACTGTCGGTCAATATCGGGCGGTCCCAGCCCGAAAATTGATGCAAGCCGCCCAACCGCGCTACCCGCTCCGCACCGGGGCGCAGCATCAGATGATAGGTATTGCCCAAAATGATATCCGCGCCCGTTGCGCGCACTTCGGCAGGGCGCATCGCCTTAACCGTGGCGGCGGTGCCTACGGGCATGAAGGCAGGCGTGCGAATTTCGCCGCGCAGCATTTGAATACTGCCCGTGCGGGCCTTGCCATCGGTGGCGGAAATCGAAAACTGGAATCGCGTGGTCATCGGGCGGCTTTAGGGGGGTTATGCGCTGGAGAAAACCAACTTTTCTGAACGCCCAATCACCGGGGACATCGTCTCGTCAAAAACCGAAGCCCATCGTCATCCAAAACCAAACCTATCGTCATCCTGAACCAAACCTATCGTCACCCGAAGCCAAACCCATCGTCATCCTGAACCAAGCCTATCGTCATCCTGAACTTGTTTCAGGATAACAAACCAATGTTGCCTGTTATCCTGAAACAAGTTCAGGATGACGAGGCGGAGAGGATTTACACATCATTGACGCAAATTGCCCTTTCAACCGCCGCCGCACCAGCCCATATAGACGCCATGACTTATACAGACCCACGCTCTTATCTTTATCAACCTGGCCTGCTGGACCCCGACGCGGCGCAGCGCATTACGCGGGACGCTTTGAAAGCCTGCGATGATGGCGAGCTCTACCTGCAATATAGCGCGACAGAGAGCTTTGGCTTTGATGATGGTCGCCTCAAAATGGCGGATTATTCGACCGGATCGGGTTTTGGCCTGCGCGGTGTGTCGGGTGAGATGACCGGGTTCAGTCACGCCAATGACATGAGCGAGGCCGCGATCCGCCGTGCGGGGGAGACGTTGAAGCTGCTTGATCCCGCTAAGGATAAACCCGCGCCGCCACCACGCCAGAACAACCGGCATTTATATACAGACGGCAATCCGCTTGAACTCGTGCCTTTCGCGCAAAAGGTTGCGTTGTGCCAACAGATCGACGCCGCAGCGCGGGCGCGTGACCCGCGCGTCGCACAAGTCAGCGTCAGCCTGTCGGGCAGTTGGAGCGTCGTTGAAATCGTCCGCGCCGATGGCTTTGTCGCCACCGACGTTCGGCCCTTGGTGCGTCTGAATGTCTCCATCGTCGCGCAAGATGGCGATCGCCGCGAAACTGGAAATCATGGTTTTGGCGGGCGTTATCTGTACGACAAATTATTTGAAGAGCAGGAATGGGAACATGCCATTGACGTCGCCTTGGCGCAGGCGTTGACCAATTTGCGTTCGGTCGCGGCGCCTGCTGGCGAAATGACCGTGTTGCTTGGCCCCGGCTGGCCCGGCGTCTTGCTGCATGAGGCCGTTGGCCATGGCTTGGAAGGCGATTTCAACCGCAAGGGCAGCAGTGCCTTCTCCGGCAAAATCGGGCAGCGCGTGGCCGCCCCCGGCGTTACAGTTGTCGATGATGGGACGATGCAAAATCGGCGCGGTTCCTTGTCGATAGATGATGAAGGCACGCCGACGCAGGAGAATGTCTTGATCGAAGACGGCATATTGCGCGCCTATATGCAGGACCGCATGAACGCCCGCCTGATGGGCGTGGAGCCCACGGGTAATGGCCGCCGCGAAAGTTTCGCCCATGCACCGATGCCACGCATGACCAACACCTTCATGCGCAGCGGCAATGATGATCCTGCCGAACTGTTGAGCCGCGTCAAAAACGGCATCTTCGCCAAAAGCTTCGGCGGCGGGCAGGTTGACATTGTGTCGGGCAAATTCGTGTTTAGCTGCACCGAGGCCTATTTGGTTAAGAACGGCAAGCTGGGCGACCCGATCAAGGGCGCGACCCTGATCGGCGATGGCCCGACGGCGCTTAACAAGGTCATTGGTCTTGGCAATGACATGGCGCTGGATGAAGGCGTTGGCGTCTGCGGCAAGGCTGGGCAAAGTGTGCCGGCAGGCGTCGGGCAACCCACAACTTTGGTGAGCGCGCTGACGGTGGGTGGAACAGCTGGTTGATTGGTGCCTTTATTCGGCCAGAACGCCGATATGGCCTGACCCTGTGGCCGATATATGAGCCACGCGGTCAAGATTGCGACCTATAATATCCGCAAGGCGGTGGGGTTGGATCAGCGCCGCAATCCAGCGCGAATCTTGTCGGTGCTGAATGAAATGGATGCCGATATTGTCGCCTTGCAAGAGGTGGACCGCCGCTTTGGTGCGCGGGTGAGCGCGATACCCTTGGCGATGCTGGCGGCGGATTCGCCTTATGTGCCCGTGCCGCTAAATGCCTATCCAGCGGCGATTGGTTGGCACGGCAATTTGATATTATTGCGCAAGGGCATTGAGATCCGCCATGCCCAGCCTATCGACATGCCCACGCTCGAACCGCGCGGCGCGGTAATGGCGGAACTGTCAGTAAGCGGGCATAGTTTGCGCGTCATTGGCGTCCATCTTGATTTGTCGGGGCTGTGGCGGCGTAAGCAAATTCGCGCTTTATTGGCGGCTGTGGATGCTAGCCCGCGCCATATGCCAACGGTGATGATGGGTGATTTCAACCAATGGTCGGACAAAGGTGCGCTCAGCGAACTTGCCTTTCACCATCACCGATTGGTGCAGACACCCAAAAGTTTCCATACGTCGCGCCCAGTCGCGCGATTGGACCGGATAATTGTCAGCCACGATGTGCGCGTCACCGCTGCGGACAGCCATATTTCGGCTTTGTCCAAACAAGCATCGGACCATCTGCCTTTGTGGGCGACGATAGAGATTGGTTAATTGCCTAAATATTATGCATCAAAAAATGACTGATTAAATAATAGGCATTATTTACCTCCGCGTCGCGCGCGCGCCACTCCCCATAGCTGAATATGAACGCTTTTGCGTGATTTCTGCGTTCTGGCACGGCGTTTGCATATTGCAGTGCAACACCATCAGGGGGTCTGCATGAAATATATTATCGCTGTGATTAAACCGCACAAGCTGGATCCGGTGCGCGAGGCGCTGACCGCGCTAGGCGTGTCCGGCATGACGGTGAGCGAAGTCAAAGGCTTTGGCCGGCAAAAGGGTCAAACCGAAATCTACCGTGGTGCCGAATATGCAACCAATATGGTGCCAAAGGTAAAGATCGAGATTGCTTGCGCATCCGATCAAGCTTCTGCGGTCATTGAGGCCATTCAGCATGCTGCCGAAACCGGAGCCATTGGCGATGGCAAAATTTTCGAATTCGATCTCGCTGGTGCGTTACGCATCCGCACCGGCGACACCAACGAAACCGCGCTTTGACGCGATTACATCAAGCTAGGGGAACCAGATAATGTCAAAGACACTGAAATTTTTGGGCGCGGCGGGGGCGACACTGTTCGCCGCCTTGCCTGCCTTTGCGCAGGAGGTCGCGGTTGAAGCCGTCGCTGTTGCGACAGAATCGGCCGCTCCGGTTGCCGATAAAGGCGATACTGCATGGATGATGATTTCGACCGTGTTGGTCATGCTAATGATCATCCCTGGACTTGCGTTATTCTATGGCGGCTTAGTGCGCGGGAAGAATATGCTTTCGGTGCTAACCCACGTGCTGGGCGCAGCATCGCTCGCCATGATCATATGGGTGATGTACGGTTATGGCCTAGCTTTCGGCGGTGATGCTAACCAATTCATCTCAAATGGTAAGTTTATGCTGGCTGGAGTCACGGCAGATTCGACTGTTGCAACGTTCACCGACGGCGTTGTTATTCCGGAATATGTATTCATTGCTTTTCAGATGACTTTTGCCGCTATTACGCTGGCGCTTGTTGTCGGCGGTCTGGTTGAACGCATGAAATTCTCGGCGATGATGGCCTTTGGCGTTATTTGGCTTACCATCGTTTACTTCCCCATCGCCCACATGGTTTGGTATTTGGGGGCTGACGACGCATCTACTGGACTGCTGTTTGGCTGGGGCGCGCTTGATTTTGCTGGTGGCACCGTTGTGCACATAAACGCCGGTGTTTCCGCACTTGTTGGTTCCATTATCCTAGGTAAGCGCCTTGGCTATCAAAAAGAAATCATGACCCCGCATTCCTTGCCCATGACACTCATCGGCACGGGCCTTTTGTGGGTGGGCTGGTTCGGTTTCAATGCCGGCTCGGCGCTTGAGGCCAATGGCGCTGCCGGACTTGCGATGATCAACACATTTGTTGCGACCGCCGCTGGTGTTCTCTTCTGGATGCTCACCGAGCGCGCTTTGGGGCACAAGGGCTCGATGCTCGGCGCCTGTTCGGGTGCTATTGCAGGATTGGTTGCCGTGACCCCTGCCGCAGGTAACGCGGGTCCATTTGGTGCGATTTTGCTTGGTGCCATTGCGGCTGCTTTCTGCTGCGTCTTCGTGATGAAGATAAAAGCCAAACTCGGCGTCGATGACTCGCTGGACGCTTTTGGCATTCACGGTGTTGGCGGTATTATCGGCTCGGTTGGTACGGCCTTCACAATGCTTCCCATTTTGGGTGGTCCTGGTGCCGAAGATTACGCTTTAGCTGCCCAATTGTGGATCCAAATTAAGGCAGTGCTGGTCGCTATCGCATGGGCAGCAATCGGTTCGGCCATTGCTTTCTACCTCGTCAAATTCACACTCGGACTTCGGGTTACTGAAGAGGTCGAGCGCGAAGGCCTCGACCTCGGTGAACATGGCGAGCGTGCCTATAACTAATCGGGCGTGCGGCGGAAAAGTGGGAACCGGTTTTTCGCTTCGTCCGCACGACCCACCTAAAGTTTTACGACTTGGCGGCGGGGCATTTTCTCCTCTCCCTTAATGCCCCGCCCCCTCCCGATGTTCCTCCCGCGAACATCCAACTTACGGCCTGGACCCGATATGGTTCGGGCCTTTTTTTGCGATGCGCGTCTGTGTGCGGGCTGTCATCCCCCCACTTCGTCCTCCTGAACTTGTTTGACCTGCGGTCATTTCATTCCAGGATAACAGGCGACGATGCGGAACTTAAAAAACCACTTTCCTACAAATAACCATATAGGTTATCTGATTCGCGTCATGCAGGCCGCGGTCTAGAACGTGGGTCGGGATGATGGGAACGCTGGTGCGGGAACGCGCTGGCACGGCCGGCGCGAAAGGGTGTTTGCTTCTGCCTTATAAAAGGGCCTGTTGCATCAAGCTCTGAACAGCGCACAAAAGGCTGGGTGTGGCGGGCAACCGCCCCGTTCGTCATGGACGGCCTTGGGGGCTTTAGGAACCTTCATCCCAAGGAAGCAGCCCAGCCAAGATAAAGGCGGCTCCTAGAATTAGACTGATGGAACAAACGAGCCTTAATCAACCAACGCCATCAGCCGGAAGCAGCACCAGCGCTTCCGCGTCGGCCGTCCCCTTTTTTCTATGCGTGTAGACGCGCGCCAATTTTGTAGGAAATAATGTTACATGTGTAGGAAATTATGGTGTTGGCTCCAACACCGTCACCCTGAGACATCTACAACGTCATCCTGAACGTGTTTGACCTGCGGTCATTTCATTCCAGGATAACAGGCGACGATATGGGTGGCGCGATGACGGCCGGCGTACTGCCGTTTAAGCGACCTTGGAATCGCTTGTGAGGATAAGGGGATCGCCATTCTTGCCGACATTCGCTGATGCGGCTGAACTGCTTTGCTTAGCCGTCGACTTGTGGCTGAACTTGCCTTCAATCTGGCCGCCGGGTGCAATGGTCAGGTTGCTATAGATCACGTCGCCTTTGACACGCGCAGAGGATTCAATGACCAAATCATTGGCCTCAATTGAACCTTCGACATGGCCCGAAAGCTTTGCTGATTCGGCGGTGACTTTGCCAATAATGATGCTGCCTTCGCCTTGCACCAGATTGCCGCAGGTCACGTCGCCATGGACCTTTCCGTCGATATGAAGGTCGACGCGCGCCGACAGATTGCCGACGATTTCGACGTCGGATGCAATGATCGAGAATGTGTGACCGGAATTGTTGCGCACGCTCATATTATTCCTTTGCGGCAGAGTCGGCACGGTTTCCGGCGACTGTTTGGACCTTGAGAACATCTGGATTTGCCTCCAAAAACTTACGTGGGTTAATCGCCTGACCGTTTAGGCGCACCTCGAAATGCAGATGGCTGCCGGTCGACCGACCCGTGCTACCCATCCGTCCGATTTGAACGCCGCGTTCAACCATCTGACCCTGCCTGACATTTAAGCCCGACAAATGTGCATAGCGTGTAACTAAGCCATTGGCATGTCTAATTTCGATCGTGTTGCCATAGCCGCCATTAAAGCCCGCCAACACGACCTTGCCTTTGGCTGCGGCAAGGATGGGGGTGCCAACTGGGCCTTTAAAATCCAGACCAGCGTGCATCGCAGCGCCGCCCGTGAAGGGATCGCTGCGATAGCCAAAGCCGCTCGACATCATCATCGAGGCTGCTGGCATTGCGGTGGGGATTGCGGCCAGAGCGCGTTCCATCGCGTCCATGCGGCCAAGCGCCGTGGCGAGTTTCAGGAAGCGCGGGTCGCGGACATCCTTTTTACCTTTGCCGAAAAAGGGTTCGAACAGACCGCCCTGCGCATTGCGTGCTTGGCGGGCCAACACTTCGGGGTTGAGCCCGAATTGGCGGATGGCGGCTTCTGCCTTCAATGTCCGGGCGTGCGCTACCTTCGTCATTTTTTCGGCGAACCGAATTTGCCGGGCCTCAACACGGACAAGGCCAGCGGCTTCGGGGACCATTGCGCTAATAGTCTTCACGGCCTTTTCTTCTTCGCGCCGCTCGGTTGATGGGGCAGGCGCTTGCGCTTCCGCCTCCGATAAATCACCCAGATATTGGTCGCCCAGGCTTTCCAGCATTTCTTGCCGGCGTTCCAAATCCTTCGTCACTTCGTCGATAGAACCACGATAGCTGGCCACGCGCTCTTCGGCGGATTCCACCTTTGCCTCTTGCTCGGTCAGCGCCAGGCGCTGTGCGCTGACGGTCATTTGATTGATGGCCATGCCAAAAGTGACCAACAACCAAACACCGATCACGGACGCTAAGGTAAAAGCGGTGCGGCGTTGCAATTGCGCCGATATTTTCAAAAACCGGACTTGGCCATTGGCCCGCATGAAAAATTCGCGGTCAATAAACCATCCAGCTATCCGGTTTTTCCAACCAGACATTCTGATTTTTAGCGACACAAACCACCCCGTTATATTGGATGTCCGTATCTAGCAGAGGAGATGGGGCCCGGCGAATCAGCGAAAGCCGACTCGTGACGAGTCGGTTGAGTCGTGCGATGAGCTGTGGAAAACCCTCTCAAATGCCTCTCCAGATATGCCCGAATCGGCATTCATCATTCAATTTAAGTGCGTAAAATTACGTAAATTCAGATATATATGTGCGATTCGTATTTGTTCCTAAGGCGATGCGCGCGAAAGGGGGACGATCGCTTTCCCTTTTGGAGGCATTTCTCTACGAGTATCAGGCTATGACAGACAGCAACAAATTGATGACCGAGCTTACGGCGAAGGCGCGCGCTGCGGCGCGACATTTGGCGGGCGTGACTGACGCGACAAAGGCGGCTGCGTTAACGTGCGCGGCGCAGGCATTGCGCGATGGTATGGCAGATATCCTCGCGGCCAATACCAAGGATGTGGGCGCAGCGGTTGCGGCCGGTATTTCGCCCGCAATGCTGGACCGGCTGACGCTGGATGCAGCGCGCGTAACGGCGATGGCCTCTGCGGTCGAACAAGTCGCAACGCTGGACGATCCTGTTGGCAAAATCATTGACCGTAGCGAACGGCCCAATGGCCTTGTGATGCAGCGCGTCCGCGTGCCTGTCGGCGTGCTGGGTATTATTTATGAAAGCCGGCCCAATGTGACTGCAGATGCGGCGGCCTTGGGGTTGCGGTCGGGTAATGCGGTTATCCTGCGCGGCGGCAGCGAAGCGGTGCACAGCAATCACGCAATCCATGCTGCGATGGTGAAAGGTGCGACGCAGGCTGGCTTGCCTGCCGATAGTATTCAGCTTGTCCCGACGCAGGACCGTGCATTGGTCGGCGATATGTTGCGCGCACAAGGGGCGATTGACATGATCATCCCGCGCGGCGGAAAATCGCTTGTGGCGCGCGTGCAGGACGAAGCCCGCGTACCCGTGCTCGCGCATCTGGACGGTATTTGCCATAGCTATGTGCACAAGGACGCCGATCCCGACATGGCGCAAGCGATTGTGGTCAACGCCAAAATGCGGCGCACCGGTATTTGCGGCGCCACTGAAACCGTGTTGATTGATCAGGATTATCCAGCGCCTGCCGCTTTGATTGCGGCGCTACTTGATGCAGGTTGCGAAGTGCGGGCGGACGACGTGCTGATGGAGCTGGATGCGCGGACCGTCTCTGCTGATGCGCAAGATTGGGATACCGAATATCTCGACTCGGTCATTTCGGCTTGCGTTGTGTCCGGCCTAGACGAAGCCATGGCCCATATTGCCCGCCATGGATCGCACCATACCGACGCAATCATCACGCAGGATGCATCCGCCGCCGCCCGTTTCTTGGCAGAGGTCGACAGCGCGATTGTCATGCACAATGCCTCCACCCAATTTGCCGATGGCGGCGAATTTGGCTTGGGCGCAGAGATTGGCATCGCGACAGGCCGCCTGCATGCCCGTGGCCCGGTCGCGCTGGAGGGGCTGACGACCTATAAATGGGTCGTGCGCGGACAGGGCCAGACGCGCCCTTGAAAAGAGACACGTCCTTGAAAACCATTGGACTCATGGGTGGATCATTCAATCCTGCGCATAAGGGGCACCGCGCGATCAGCCTGTTCGCGATGGATTCGCTTGGTCTCGATGAATTTTGGTGGATGGTCTCGCCAGGCAATCCGCTAAAGTCCAAAACGGACATGGCGCCCTTGCCCGCACGCATGGCATCGGCCAAGGCGCAGGCGCGGGGCACGCCGATTAAAGTCACTGCTATCGAGCGGGACCTTGGCACCGTTTATACTTCCGAAAGCTTACAAAAGCTGGTCGCCCGCTATCCCAAAACCCGGTTCATCTGGATCATGGGAGCAGACAATTTGTTGCAATTTCACCACTGGCGGCGGTGGCGGGATATAGCGCGGTTGATGCCGATTGCAGTTATCTCCAGACCCGGCTATAAGGCTCAAGTCGTTGCGGGTCCCGCAATGGCCTGGTTCAGACGGTTTGTCCGGCGTCCGGAACAGCGTCATCACTGGACGAAATGGAGTACGCCAGCGCTTGTCTTTTTGCGCTTTCGTCCAGATCCGCGT
>Ga0315908_10004044_pt1 | contig 10594 bp, 9 predicted proteins | sample LakEriMetagenome_12_FD_203520 | JGI IMG/M metagenome (GOLD analysis project Ga0315908, IMG submission 203520) | Freshwater fungal communities from buoy surface, Lake Erie, Ohio, United States - Buoy 4 MA124 | ecosystem: Environmental > Aquatic > Freshwater > Lake > Lake biofilm | place: USA...
ACCTGCTTTTGAAAGCCCAATTTCGGTCTTTTCAAATAGTCGTTGATCAATGATAAATACTGGAATGATTTCTTCTGCACGCTGCGTTGCCTCCAGTAATGCAGGCTGATCATGCAAACGCAAATCATTCCTAAACCATACAAGGATTTTCTTGTTTCTCATCTTCACTGTTGCTTTACAAAAGTTGCAACAGAAAAGGCCCGTGAAAGTTCTTAGAAAATGGAATTAAAGGGCGCTAGCAATCGACTTTAGTTCAGAGCGGATATGTAGCAATCTGCTTTGAATGGTGCTTTCGCTATCCATTAGAACAACCTTATTGCGAAGAGCGTTTTTCGCACCTTCAAGGGTGAAGCCTTTTTCTTTTACAAAATGATGGATTTTCTGAAAAAGCTCAAGGTCTTTTTTCGTGTACACGCGATTACCTCTATTGTTTTTCTTCGGCTGAAGCTGAGGAAATTCTTTTTCCCAAAATCGAATGAGTGATGAGTTGACATCAAACATATCTGCTACTTCTCCAATGGAAAAATATCTTTTCTCGATTTCGTTGGTTTTGGTCAACATGGTAAGTCCTCGTTTTAGTCGAAGCTTTGGTTCGCGTTAGCAGCGCGTTGCAATAGGTCTTCGTATTGTTCAGGTGTAATATCGCTGTAAAAATAGAAAGCAGGGTCCACTTTTTCACCATTTCTCCAAACTTCATAGTGTAAGTGAGGCCCGGTCGAGGCTCCAGTGTTACCCACATAGCCGATGATCTGACCTCTTTTCACCTTTTCTCCAGGACGCACTGTTACTCTGCTCATGTGAGCATAGAGGGTTTGAAAGCCATAACCGTGCTTTATAATCACATGGTGGCCATATCCGCTCAATTTGCTATCTACCGCTTCGATTGCTCCATCACCTGTCGCATAGATCTCTGTGCCCACGTCGGCAGTGAAGTCCAGACCGGTGTGCATTTTTGCAATTTTATAAATCGGGTGAATACGCATACCGAAACCAGAAGCAATACGCTTCAAATCGGCATTTGCAACAGGCTGGATCGCAGGAATGGATTGCAACATGGCACTTTGTGCTTTTGCAAATTCAAAAACATCTTGGTAGCTCTTGCTTTGCTCTACAAACATTCGTTGCAGGCGAGCAATACGCTTTTTTGTTTCAATGATCTCTTGGCTTGACTCATATCCTTTCAGAGCCTTATAGCGATCGCTTCCTCCAATACCGCCGCGGCGCTGATGCTCCGGATAGGGCGCAGCTCCGAAAATGCTGCGATAAACTTTGTCGTCTTTGTCTTGAAGATCTACGGCAAAGGTTTCTAAAGTGTCAATCTCACTGTTCAAATCCTCAACTTGGGTCTTGAGATAGGAAATTTCTCTTTCTAAACGGGCAGTGTCGGGATCCTTGAAGAATGAGGCATAGAGCGTAACGCCTATGGCTCCTATGACTAGGCCAGCAAACAAGTAACGCATCCCCTGTACGAAATAATCGCGCACAGTAAAACTGATCTTTTCGAAGCTCAGTGTAGTGGGGTTGAATTTATACTTAAGTCTTGCCATTGTAGGGTGCTAAAATAAGCCAGACACGTCTTACTTTTGCACTCATTATGACATCAAAAGAAATTCGTCAACAATTCCTTGACTTTTTTGCCTCTAAAGGCCACCATATTGTATCCTCTGCTCCAATGGTAGTAAAGGGTGATCCTACATTGATGTTTACCAATGCGGGAATGAATCAGTTTAAGGACCTGTTCCTTGGAAACAGTGAAATCAAATATCCTCGTATCGCCAATACGCAAAAGTGCCTTCGCGTAAGCGGTAAGCACAACGATCTTGAAGAAGTGGGGGTTGATACATATCACCACACGATGTTTGAAATGCTTGGCAACTGGTCGTTTGGTGACTATTTCAAAAAAGATGCAATCGAGTGGGCATGGGAACTTTTGACGGAAGTCTACAAGATTCCAAAAGATCGTCTTTATGTCACGGTTTTCGAAGGTGATGCAAAAGAGAATTTGGCATTTGACCAAGAAGCGTATGATATCTGGGCTGAGCGCATCGATAAGGATCGTATCATCAATGGAAATAAGAAAGACAATTTCTGGGAAATGGGCGACACAGGACCCTGTGGACCATGCTCTGAAATTCACGTCGATATTCGTCCAGATAGCGAGCGAGCAAAGCTTGATGGTAAGGCATTGGTAAACGATAGCCACCCCCAAGTGATTGAGATTTGGAACAACGTGTTCATGCAATTCAACCGCAAAGCAGATGGTTCTCTTGAATCATTGCCAGCGAAGCACGTGGATACAGGTATGGGCTTCGAGCGTCTTTGCATGGTATTGCAAGGTGTTTTATCAAACTACGATACAGATGTTTTCACTCCAACCATCGAGGCAATCGAGAAGTTGAGTGGTAAAAAATATGAGCGCACAGACTCAAAGAAGGATATCGCAATGCGCGTTATTTCTGATCACGTGCGTGCTGTTTCTTTCGCAATCGCTGATGGGCAGCTTCCTTCAAGCGGTGGAGCGGGATATGTGATTCGACGCATTCTTCGTCGTGCCATCCGTTACGGATATAGCTTCCTCGATTTAAGAGATCCATTCATCTACACATTAGTAGATGTTTTGGCAAAGGAAATGGGAACATTCTTCCCAGAAATTAAATCAAGCAAAGAGCTCGTTGCGAAGGTGATTAAAGAAGAAGAAGAAAGCTTCTTGCGCACACTTGACAAAGGAATCGCATTGCTTGAAGATATTTTAAAGAAAACAACTGGAGATAAAATAGAAGGTAAAGTTGTATTTGAATTGTATGACACCTTCGGGTTCCCAGTGGACTTGACGGCGCTTATTGCAGGTGAAAGCAATAAGATGATTGATCAACTTGGATTTGAAGAAGAACTTCAAAAACAAAAGGAAAGAAGCCGTGCAGCTACCAAACTAGAAACAGATGACTGGGTAGATTTGGCTGCGGGTGATACCACTTTTGTTGGATATGATCAACTCGAAACTTCTTCTAAAATATTGAAGTATCGTCGTATCAAATCGAAAGGAAAAGAACAATACCAATTGGTGTTGGATATTACTCCTTTCTATGCTGAAAGTGGCGGTCAAGTAGGTGATCAGGGTACATTGATCTCAGCGAATGACAGAATTGAAATTACAGATTGTAAGAAAGAAAATAATTTGATTGTTCATTTCTGTGATGCCCTTCCTGAAAATCCAAGCGCAACCTTCGTTGCCAAAGTGGATGTTCAGAAGCGTGATGACTCAATGTCAAATCACAGTGCTACGCACTTACTCCACCAAGCATTGCGTGAGGTTTTGGGAACACACGTAGAGCAAAAAGGCTCCTTGGTGAATCCAGAATATTTGCGTTTCGACTTTTCTCATTTCTCTAAAATGACAGATGAAGAAATCGAACAAGTAGAAACATTGGTAAATGATCGCATACGCCAACAATTGGATTTGATTGAGCGCAGAGATATGGCCATCGACGACGCACGCGCCACAGGTGCGATGATGTTGTTCGGAGAAAAATATGGAGACAAAGTTCGTGTGATCCAATTCGGAGAGAGCATCGAATTGTGTGGTGGTACACACGTGAAAAATACAGGTCACATTCGCTTATTCAAGCTTACATCTGAAGGCGCAGTAGCGGCTGGTGTAAGACGTATTGAAGCCATTTCTGGAAATGGTGCATTTGCACTAATCCAAAATGAAATGGAAGAATTGGAAAAAGTACGTCAGTTGCTCAAGGCAAAGGATGTATTGAAATCGATTTCTGATCTTCAAAATAAAAATGCGGAGTTGACCAAGCAGTTGGAGAAATTGAATAAAGAGAAGGCGGCACAAGTGAAGCAACAACTTGCATCGAAGTTCGAGTCATTCAATGGTATTCAATTGTTAGTAGAACGCATCGATTTGGAAGCGGCAGAAATCAAAGACATGGCTTTCCAGTGGAAAGGTGAAAAATCGGATATGATCGCCATTCTAGGAAGTGAGTCGGGAGGAAAGCCAACGGTCACTTGCGTGATCAGTGATGCACTAGTTGCGGATAAAAAATTGAATGCATCCAACATCGTTCGTGAGCTTGCAAAAGACATTAATGGTGGTGGTGGTGGACAAGCATTTTTCGCAACGGCTGGAGGTTCTAAGCCCGAAGGTTTATCATCTGCGCTCGCTCGAGCTAAAGAAGTAATCGCTGCTGCGATTAACTAAGTTCGATAAAAGACTTTCAATAGTAAATGAAAGAAAGCACTGCTATTAAAGGCAGTGCTTTTTTTTGTCAATCATAGAGTTTAGTTTAAAAATAAAAAAGCCCCGTCCGATGACGAGGCTTTTTCCTTCAGATTATGAAACCAAAAATCTAAACAAGTGCTGGCTTGCGGGCCAACACGTCTTTTACATCGACGCCATACACTGGGCCGAAGTACAACTCATTATATGCTAAACCAAGGTTTAGAACATAGAATACATTGAAGAAGCAAACGAAGATGGCATCAATCATTGATACTTTACCGAATGATTGCGCGATTTCAATCAAAAGTTTGAAACCGAAGTAAATGTTGAATCCTGGAATCAACAAGAAAGCCGCATGCCAGAGAGGACGACCGACCATGCGAAGAACTACAATTAGATCCCAAACAGGAACTAATGCCGCGATCCACGGTTGATCTGCTTTGGCGAAAAGCTTTGCTTTGCCAACAGCCCCAATAAATAAAATGAATAGAACTAAGATGAAAATCCCCGGATTTTCCTCCATGATGTTTTGAATAATGCTTGTCATGGTTTTTCCGAATTATGTGGTTAGTAATTGTTCTTAATAGCAGAGCGGTCAATAATAAGACGCCCCAATTCTGGAATGGTTGCCATTCATTTTCAGAATTATAGTCGAGAGAAGTGAACAAATCACAGTTCAAAACCACAAAAAAAACGCCCGACTCTTAGGGAATCGGGCGAATAGACTGGATATGTCCTCCACTATTGTGGCTTAATAATCTCACTTGTGATGATGGTATTACTTTCTTGCATGTCTCTATCTACCACTTTTATTTCGAATCTGCATGTGTCGTAATCTGAAGGCAAATAGTAGGTGATCATATCGAGGGTAATAGTCCCTTGCTGGCTTTGGTCCTGTCCTGTAGGCTTTGCCCACGGCACACGATAATAAAAAGGAGCAGCATTCGGATTGAAGCACGGATCGATCACTGTACGCACCCATTCGCCGTTCTGCTTTTCATAGTATTCAGCATATAAATTATACGTTCGAAGGCAGTCATCAAATACTCCAGACGTATCGCCCTGTTCAAGACCGAAGTTGCCATCGCCATCCTTGAAGTCGATCAATACTTCAATCGAATCGCGATAATTGCGGATGCTATTGAAGGTAATGCCTGGTGTTGGTGGGATTTCATTATCCTTCAAACAACCCGTCGCAACGGCTACTATTGATAACAGTATGAGAAAGTTCTTTTTCATTCGTTCAAATCTATTCAATTTATCCAATTTCTTTGCACTAGAATGGAGCGCGATTTATTTAAACAACAAATTTTCACAATTATAAGCCCTGAGTCCTTTGAGGAAAAGGCCTTAGAGCTCTTCCGCTATCAGGCGACTAATTGTACTATTTACAAAAACTACATCGAGCTCATAAAGGTTGATCCTAGTACCATACATTCTTTGGACAAAATTCCCTTTCTACCCATAGAGTTTTTTAAGACTCATGCAGTAAAATCAGGGGATTGGAATGAGGTGATCACATTCACAAGTAGCGGCACTACTAATCAAACCAACCCATCTAGGCATTTTGTGCGAGACCTCAGCATTTACGAAATGTCTTTTACCAAGGCCTTTGATTTATTTTATGGTAAAGCTTCTGACATAGTCATCCTGGCATTGTTGCCTTCTTACTTGGAGCGCACAGGCTCTTCGTTGATCTATATGGCCGATCAGCTCATCAAGAACAGTAACGATTCTCGAAGCGGCTTTTTTCTAAATGAATTTGAAAAGCTCGCGCACATTCTTAAAGAGGTCAAGGACGAAGCAAAACCTTGTCTGTTATTGGGGGTAACATTCGGATTGCTTGATTTTGCAGAGCAATTTTCTTTGGACTTAACGGGTGTTACAATCATGGAAACAGGCGGAATGAAAGGCCGACGAGAAGAGTGGACCCGCCAACAAGTGCATGCTTTTTTACACGAAAAATGGAAGGTTGAAAAGATTCATAGCGAATACGGGATGACTGAGCTTTTGAGTCAGGCTTATTCTAAAGGTGACGGTGTCTTCCATTGCCCGCCTTGGATGAAAGTGCTACATCGCGAAACCACCGACCCATTCGCTATTTCTAGCGCTGCTGGCAGTGGCGGACTCAACGTCATCGATCTGGCCAACATTGATAGTTGTGCATTCATCGCCACACAAGATCTCGTAAGACTCCACCCAGATCAATCCTTCGAGGTCCTAGGACGCTTCGATCACTCCGAAGTGCGAGGGTGCAATCTTTTAATGACTTAACTCAGTAACTAAAAAAAGGCTCCCGAATCGAAAGCCCTTTTTCATATCTAGTTGTTGTTAAAGTCTAGGACAACAAACGTTGTCTAAGAATAAATTCAAACTGTTGGTTCTGTCTGGTGAGTTGCTGAATTTGGCGTTCTTTCTCGAACAAATCTTTACACTGATCCCATGCTTCAGAAACCATCTTGGCAATTTCTTTCATGTTGAAAGGCTTTGTCAAGATTCTAAAAACTTTTCCTTTATTCACTGCTTCTACTACAGGTACTAAGTCTGTAAAACCTGTCAAAAGGATACGCTGCACGTAGGGGAAATCTTTAGAGATGCTCTCCAAAAATTCAACTCCTGACATACTTGGCATATTATGGTCTGTAATTACAATCTGTATTCTTTCTGAATCAATAAGGTTATAAGCCTCTACAGGATTAGTGGCTGTGAAAACTTCAAACTCTTGTCTAAAATTCGCTTTAAATGAATCCAAGTTTCCTTGGTCATCATCTAGATATAGGACGCGTGGCATCTGATCTAGTTCAGAACCTGAATTACCTGGTGAATAGTGCATTGTCATAAGTCGGGTTGTTTGTGTTAGCTTTTAACGGGAGGTGCTTTTGTTTGGTTACATTTTTTGAGTGGAATTCGAATCCTCATTGACAGGAGAGAAGGAGGAGAACTCTTTGTAAGGTCGATCTGGCGAAGGTTTGCTCTCAATAAAGCTCATTAGTTTTTCGATCAATCGCTCAGACTTCTGCTGCTGCTCGAGCACGGTACGCAGCAATTCACCATTGTTGTCAATCAACTTATCTACGATATCTCGCGGTATGGCATCGCTCCTTCTAAAAGGACGGGTCATGCCAGAATGAAGTTCTGTAGAAATCTCTTGTTGCATGATTTGATCGGAACGAACACCATAGAGGGCAGCTAATTGCTGGATTTCAGCGGCACGAGGTGATCGGGCTCCGGTTTCAAGTCTGCTATACTCCGGTTGACTCATGCCTAGAAATTCTGCTACATATTCTTGCTTGAAATCACGAATCAATCTGAGATTCTTTATCTGTGGGTAGGCCATATATTTTGGTTAATTAGGTTTGGTGCTGCAAATGTGCTAGGACCAATTTTTCCAAGAGGGTCGATTTCGACTTTATCGACTTCGAAAAAAACGAATGGCGGAAAAAACAAAAGGCCGCCCGTTGGCAGCCTTAAGTCACTAAACCTTTAACCAAAACCTCCTCTCAAGACATGAGAGGAATCTTAATACCACTATGAAAACTGTCTGTCTAGAATATTGTTCTAAATGACCCTACAAATTTCCGATGCATGCACAGTATTTTATGCTAAATGGTTGTTAATGGTGTGCTAACGAATGTTAATCACCCCGCCGTTCATCACTATTTGTCACAGCAAAGTCATGCCCAAGGGTACTTTTGCTTCCGAAACACACTTTACCATTTATGAAACTAATCTTCACTTTGTCTCTTGCGCTGCTTTCACTTTTATCATTCGCGCAAGAGCCAAGCATTCACGGCACTATTAAGGACGAAAAAAACACTCCGATGGAGTTCGTCAATGTTATTCTTCAAAATGTATCAGATTCGGTAATGGTAAAAACCGCCGCGTCGGACCAAAATGGATACTATGAATTAATAGGAGTGCCATCTGGAAATTATACGTTGCTCTTCAAACAGGTTGGCTTCGCGGATTTTCTTTCACAACCTTTTGATTACACCGAGGGAACTAACCTATCCGTGCCGGAAGTGAATATTAGTTCTGCATTAAAAGAATTAGATGCAGTAGAATATGTCTATGTAAAACCGTTAGTCGAAATCAAAGCCGACAAAACAGTTTTTAATGTAGAAGGAACTACCAATGCCACGGGATTAAACGCTATGGAGCTTTTGAGAAAAGCTCCAGGTGTGATGATCGACAATAATGAAAACATCATGGTGAAAGGCAAGGGTGGCATCGTGGTGTACATTGACGGAAAGCTTAGTCCATTAGATGGCGATGGCCTCAAGGACATGCTTAAGAACATGCAGAGTAGTAATATCGAAAGTATTGAAATCATCACGAATCCTTCCGCAAAGTTTGACGCTGCAGGAAATGCGGGGATCATTAATATTAAACTAAAGAAGAATAAAAACTTCGGAACGAATGGAAATGTCGCTCTGGGATATGGTATTCAGCGTTATTCAAAATATAATTCGAGTGTTGCGATCAATCATAGAAATCAGAAGTTTAATTACTATGCGAATTATGGCAATAACTGGGGAGATTATTGGAGTTTTATGCGATTTAATAGAACCCAAAATGGATCTCAATTTAATCAAGTCACGGATAACACTTCTGATGGGTTAAAGCACAATTTTAAAGGTGGTGTTGATTATTTCATCAATGACAAACACACCATTGGTGTGATGATGAATGGTAATGTGGGTGAGAATTTCTGGTATAGCAACAGCCGCACAGAGATTACCGATGTGAATCCTGTAAATAATCGCACCCTGATTGCCAATACTGAGAATAGTGGAAGAAGAGATAACCTCGCGGGTAATATCAACTATCGCTTCACGGATACGTTGGGACACTTTCTAAACGTGGATTTGGATTACGGTAGCTACGATATGTACAACGACAGCTACCAGCCAAACACCTATTACAACCCAGCTGAGAATGTTATTTTATATGAGAATAATTTCAGAAATAATACTTCAACCCTTATCAATTTGATGACGGCCAAAGCTGATTATGAGCAAGATTTCCTAAAAGGCAAGCTAGGTGCTGGTTTCAAAACCTCGTATGTTGAAACGGATAATCAGTTGGATTTTTTCAATGTCATTGCCAATCAAGATTTCATCGACTCAACTCGTTCCAATACGTTTGAGTATCTGGAGAATATCAATGCAGGATATATCAATTACAATAGACAAATCAAGAAGATTGGTATTCAAGTAGGTTTGCGAGCAGAGCACACTGTGAGTAAAGGCGAATTGCTTTCACAGACCACCACCGCTTATGAAAAGATTGATCGCGACTACCTCAATTTCTTCCCAAGCGCTGCATTGACTTATAATCGTAGTGATAAGCATACTTACAATTTAACATATAGCCGTCGTATTGACCGTCCTAGCTATCAAGACTTGAATCCTTTCGAGTATCGTTTGGACGAGTTGAGCTATCAAAAAGGCAATGTAAATCTGCGTCCCCAGTTGACAGATGCATTCGAGCTTTCTCATACATACAAGTATGCTTTAAACACCTCTTTATCCTACAGCAGAACGAATGATTTCTTTACAGAAATAACAGACACAACCGAAGTGTCGCGATCGTTTATTAGTCCTCGAAATTTGGGATATCAGGAAAATTTCTCCTTAAATATTGGATCGCCTTTCAAGATTAAAAAGTGGTGGAATGGTTATCTGAACGCATCTGTTTTCCAAGTTCACAACAGAGCGGATTTTGGAGAGGGCAAGATCATCGACATTCGTGCGAATTCATATAGCCTGTATATGAATAATAGCTTCACTGTGACAAAGACCTTGGGCTTCGAGCTCTCGGGCTGGTACAGTGGACCTGGTATTTGGGGTGGAACTTTCCAAAATGATCCGATGTGGAGTTTAGATGCCGGAATGAAAAAGACCTTCTGGAATGATAAGGCCGCATTGCGTTTGAGCATCGGCGATATCTTCTGGGCATCTCAATGGAAGGGCGTTTCACAATTTGGAGGTCTTTATATGACCGCAACTGGAGGTTGGGAGTCCCGACAGTTCAGGGTTAATTTCTCATACAGCTTCGGAAACGAGAATGTGAAAGGAAGAGACCGAAAGACTGGAAGTGACGACATCACCAACCGTGTGAAGTAATTAACGAGTTTCTTCACATTGGATGTTGAATAAGTTCTCGTTGTTGTCACGAAATGGTCTTTTAAAAAGCTAGTTCTTAGTAGGATTAAAGTGGAGGGTATTCCCTCCGTGGCAATCCTTGTGAACAACTACTTCGAAAATACCGACCCAAAACCTCAAGCACAGACTCCAGAAGTCAATGCCGGCGCGCCTTCCAAAAAGAAGCGTAGAGGTCGTCGTATTTTTATAAATGTGC
>Ga0315908_10004045_pt1 | contig 10589 bp, 9 predicted proteins | sample LakEriMetagenome_12_FD_203520 | JGI IMG/M metagenome (GOLD analysis project Ga0315908, IMG submission 203520) | Freshwater fungal communities from buoy surface, Lake Erie, Ohio, United States - Buoy 4 MA124 | ecosystem: Environmental > Aquatic > Freshwater > Lake > Lake biofilm | place: USA...
CCACACGTGCACGCACGGAGAAGCAAGCACAGAGACACGCCCAACGCAGAGTTTAGACAGCAGGAGGTGCAACGTGCACCACGCGCAAAACAATTGTGCACAACACAAGTACCTGAATCCAGCGGCGGTGCATCTCGGCTTGCTCCTTGCGATTGCGCACGACGCGGCTGCGCAACGGCAGCAATCAGTCACCCTCCGTCGCGCCGGTGGTCCGGGGGCAATGCCTCCAGGCTAGCGTCCGGTGAGGGACGCCTTGCGGCATGGGCCCTAACCACCAGTCGCCGCTTGACTAGGGGCCGCTCGACTATGGGCCGGTGGTCGGTGGTCCGTGGTCTGGGGGCAATGGCAATACGCAGGTGAGGCAAGCAGCAGGGGGGCACAGGAGGAGGGGAAGAGGAGAGGAAGACGGCGCCAGTGAGATGGCACCTCTGAGCTCGCAGACGTGAGAGAGGGAAGAAGGGAAAGAAAGAAGGGTCCAGGAGAAAGAGAGACACCGGTGCATGATCAACTGGGCGGGCTCGAAGCCAGCCTCCTCAAACACCTGTCGCGCCTTCTCCTCAGAAAAGTAGTAAGCCCGTGTGCCATCCTTGCGAACATAGAAATTCTCCGAGATTTTATGCCCCTTTTGCTCGGCGAGGCGAATTTCGGCCATGTCGTAGATCCCATAGTCGCGGAAAAGGACGCGGCCGCCTGGCTTCATGACGGCTGCCAGGTTCTGGAGGCTGTGCACCATCATATCAGGGTTGATGGCCGAGAGGACGAAGATGAGCAGGCACTTGTCTATCGACCCTGATGCCACATGGTGGGTCAGAGGGTCGGAGGTGACGTCGTTGACGAAAGCGGTGCACCGTTTGCTGTCAAAGCCCTCACTCTGCTGCATCAGGGCCACAGCATTGGGCGAGAAGTCGCAGCTCCACAACTTCAGAGACGGGTTCAGTTGCAGGAGCGGAAGAGTGGTGTTGCCCACACCGCACCCGAGGTCCAGCACCGCTATGTTGTCTTCCTTGAGCTCTGGCCACTCGCGGTCCAAGTAGTGGCGGTCTTTAAAAAAATTGGTTTTGTTTATGTTGTAGAATCGGTCCCAGCAGCGCCGAGCGTCGGCCTCATACTTATTGCGCCAGAACTCAGGAAGGGCTTTGGAATCTTGCTTGAGGATATCTTGCATTTCTGCTTCTGTCAGCTCGCGCCCACCTGCACCCGAAAAGCGATCCTCGTCCTCAACGCTCCACACGCCGTTTTCGAAATCCATGTCATCTGCCGCGTCCCCGTCCGCTGCACCAGCACCAGCACGTTTCGAGTTTGCAGCGCGCGCTGCGCGGCAGCTGATCCACGTCTCTGTTCTGGGCACCTGGCCGCTCGCCCGTTCCTCTGCCTCTGCCGCTGCACCCCGCCAGCCCTCCGCATGCATGGCCGCCCATTCTGCGGTGGCGCGCGCAGCGTCGTACGCGGGCCCCCGTCGCACAAGCCCCTGTGCCGACACATCTGCTGCTGCATGCGTCGCGGCTGCTGCTGATGCAACCGCCTCTTTCCGCCTTGCGGCGGCAGCAACCAGCTCCTTCCGCCGCTGCGCCATCGCCCCGGCCGTGGTTGGCGTGGTGGGGGCGGTGAGCGCGTCCCCAGTTTTGCTGTAGCTGCTCTCGACCATCACGCCCGGTGGCAGTGTGTCATGTTGGTCAGCGGGCGGGGGGGCTGGCGGCGCCTGTCTCTGCCTCCCTGGCGTCGCAGCCCGCCTCACAGCGTCCGCCTCGGCTCCCTCCTTGCCGGGCGCGTCTCGCGGTGGTGAGGCGGACTCATGAGACGTCTCATGAGACGCCGTCCGTCGCACATCCACCTTTTGCCGCGATGATACCCACCACCAGCCCGCTCCCACAACACAGCCCAGGGCAAGCGCTGCAGCTGCAGCGGTGTTCCGCATTTCGCTTGCTGTGCAAGTCACGAACAATTTTTTTTTAGGACTTTCACCTCCTCGTGCCGCCGTGCCGTCCACTGCAGGTCTCTGAGATGACAGGATGCGCGAGCCGCGAGTGTGGCACGAAAAAGATGGCGGTTGACCTGTCTGCGCGGGTGTCTGACTGCGGGGTTCCTCGTGGCGGGGCGGTGGCTGGCGGGTGCAGGCGAGCATTTACCTTGCGCAGAGGGCAACTCAGCCACACGCCGAGCTTGCCCGGACGACAGTGTTTCAGCGGTGTGGATGTCTCCCTGATCTCACTGGCTCTGCCCCTATCCCCTACACTTACATCCCCCTTCCGCAGCCGCGCCAGCCATCAACCTCCCTGGGTAGGGAGCTCTCAGGCCTTTTGTAAAGGCCAGCAGCACGAGCGGAGTCCGCTCGCCTCGCGTGTTGCATCTGCGCAAGAACTCTCATCCTGAGGATGAGCGCCGTCACCAAAAACCCCTTCGGGCTCCTCGGTGACGACGGCGAGGATGGCTCCGCCGCCCCTGCCCCTGCCCCTGTCAAGAAGGAGGCTGCGCCCCCCCCGGCCAAGAAGGTAGAGGCCAAGCCGAACGGCAAGGATGCTGCCCCGAAGAAGGAAGGGGACCGCCCGCCGCGCAAGGAGGGGGACCGCCCGCCGCGCAAGGAGGGGGACCGCCCGCCGCGCAGGGAAGGGGATCGCCCGCCGCGGGAGGGTGGCGGCGACCGTGGAGGACGGGGTGGAGGTCGCGGCGGCGGGCGCGGCGGCGGGCGCGGCGGCGGCCCCCGCGAGCCCCGCGAGGAGCGCGAGCCGCGCGAGCCTGTCGAGGAGACCCCGGAGCAGGCCGCTGAACGCGAGGCGAAGGAGGCGAAGAGGAAGCAGGAGGAGGAGGAGGAGGCGAAGCAGAAGACCCTGGAGGAGTTCCTCAAGGAAAAGGCCAAGGCCGCTGCAGAGGAGAAAGTTGAGGCGCGCGCCCCAGAGGCCTTGGACATGAAGGGGCTCAAGGCTGTCGTGCAGGCGGATGATGATGACCTTCTCATGTTTGCGATGAAGGCGAAGAAGGGGCCGGCCTCAAAGGAAAAGAACGCAAAGCAGGTGGTCACGGATCTGGGCTTCAAGACGGAGGCGCCCAGGGAAGACCGCCCTCCGCGCCGGGACTTTCCCTCGACTTCGCGTGGCGGCGGGAGGGGTGGCGGGCGGGGTGGAGGCCGCGGTGGCGGCGGCGGCGGCGGCCGTGGCGGCGGTCCTGGCTTTTCGGCTCCCATCGACGACAAGGATGCGTTCCCGTCGCTCTGAGCTGCCTCTAGAGCGGAGCATGCGCCCGGTTGAGCGAGTGGGCGTGCTGCGGTGGCGTGTTGCGGTCCTACGCGGCAGTCATGCGTGGCACGTGCGCACCGCTCTTTCGCGCGCATGCCAAGGTGGAATTAGGGCACAAGACAGAGACGAGAAAGCCCAAAGCAAGAGGGTTCTCTCGTCTCTTGCGCAAAGGGACGAGCGTTCTCGTGTCACGAGGTTTCTCGTCTCTTGCGTTTGTGTCCTTGTGGTCGATAGGGGTCCAGAGGCCGAGAGCCTCGCGCACCTGAGCTGCTCGCGCACGCCGGAAGCAGGGGCTAGTGCACGTGGGGGGAGTGGGGAGTGGGGAGTGTGCTCGCGGCAGGGGGGTTGAAAGGTGTTGCAGAGGCGGCTGAAAGGGGTTGCAGCTCAGCGGGGTTGTGGCTCAGTTGCTGACAGGGCGGTGCCACACACACATTGTAGTATATATTGTATGTATTCACGTATGATATATCCCAGCCCGTACTCGCTCAATTAAGCCCACCCTCGCCCTTTCCCGCTGCTGCCTGCGCCCCCGACCGCCCCCTCACGTGACTGCGTGGTCTCAGCCTCTCCGCCTGTTCCTCGCATGACTATCCGTGGCGAATCTTCAAATGCCAGCACCAACTTTTACCTTTTGCTTGTTTCGGCCACTTCCTCCTTTCCAGGTCACTGAAACGTTACTGCGACACGGAACTGGTGCACGGTCACTGCCTCACGATGAGAGACGATGTGCGAATCTCGAAAAAACACTCCGGGGGTTCCAAACAACGGTGTAAAACGCCCCAAAAAAACGATCAAAACACATTTTACACTGAACGTGGAGACCAGCGCTCGTTTCTAACGAGCGCCGGAACGCTAAGCGTCCGAAACTCCAGGTCCTCGTTGCTGCGGCTTTCTCAAGATAACGAGACAAATTGTTGTTCATCTTGAGTTGTTGCATATTTTCTGAAGATTCTTCAGAAATATGCAACAACTCTGAATAAGCAACAATGATTGCCCAGTCTTGGAGCATCGGGATGATGGATGTCCGTGTTTTGGGAAACCCAGCGTTTGTTCTTGGGGCTTCCTCAGCCCTCAGCACGCCAATCACCGTCGGCGCACACAAAGACCACTTCGCGGTCCATTTGCTCAACTTTTGGGTGCCGGAAGTAGAAGACAGCCGTCGTGGTCTGCCGCGGGGAGAGAAACGAGAAGGCGCCAAAGTGAGAGGAATGAGAGGGCACCAACGCAGGGCAGCGCAAGGGGGCAAGGAAAACACTCTCGTGTCAACACACACATGTCCACTCGCATCCTCCACACCTCCCAGCCCTCTAGCCTTGAGTTGATGTACATTTGCGCGTGCTGATTCACAGCCCGCGGCTGAGGAGCGTAAGAGGGTAAAGACAGCGGCAAAAAGGCGGCAACCATCTGGCGAGGCAGTAAAGCCGCGAACCAAACCGCAAACCGGACGAGACAGGCTCGGCAGGGCATCGCCCTAAACCCCTGACCCACATCCCTGGCGCCTAAACCCAAAGCCCTTACCCCTAATCCCTCTTCTCTCCTCTACACGGACTTGCCTGGTCGCCGGCGGTCATGGCGGTCACGGCCCGTGGCGCCTAAACCCAAAGTCCTACAAACCTAAATCCTGAAAGCTACACCCGAAACCCTAAACCTGGTCGCCGTCTATTCTCGTCACGCCGGTGCCCGTGGCGATGGCGAAGATTTCAGACTTCAGATTCTCCCACTCCTCAGGGAAGTCCTTCTGTCTCTTTGTAAATTCCACCAAGTCCTCTTCCTGAGAGGGTTTCGCATTGCGACTGGCGTTAGAAAACAATGCAGAAAGAAGCGGACGCACAATGTAGCACCTCACCTCAAGGTCCTTTGGCACAAACTCCTTAACGAAATTGTCAATGAAGTTGCCCTCAGCTAGCGACTTGAGCTGGTCGAGCTTGGCTTGAAGCTCACTGCATGAGCAACCCGCACAGATGCACACGGGGCAAGCATTGAAGCACGTGAGCCCTTTGCACAGAACGATCACCCTCTTGCATCTCCCGTCCCCGGGGAATGAGATGGCCATCTATCAGCCCCCTCCGGGCGCAGAAGAAATGCGAGCATGGCCACGCCCTAGAAGGCCATCTATCAGCCACCCACCACACACTTTCCTCCATTGCATATCACACCTGTTGGACGTCAAGACGGCCATTCTGTCTGCCAACTTAGTCCGCCGGGCACTGAGTTTCTGCACTGCCGCTGCCACGGCCGAGGACGGTGCGCCGCTCTGCCTCACTGTTTCAGCTGCGGCCTCTGCTGCCGCTGCCGCCGCTGCTACCGCCGCGGCCGCCGCGACGCGAGGACTGCGGCGTTTGGATGCGTAGTCGCGCTCAGCCCTGCGCGGGATGCCAACAGTGAGTGTCTGGCCTCGGCAGACGGGGCCCACAGCGCGCTGCGAGTCTCCAAAAATACCCAGCCCCCTTCTTCCCCGACACTCAGCAATCCGCAAACCTTATCCCGAGTCTTCAGAACACCAACCACCTGAGGTAGTCCGCACCAATACCAACCAACGAGCCCCGGCGCTCCAGAGCGCCGGAACGCGCTGGAGAGCCGGAACGCAGCGTTCCGGCGCGGAAAGAGAAGGGGGTGGGGGAAGGAGGGGGTCGGGTAGTTTTCAAAGACTCGTGAGCACTGAGCAGCACGACAACGAGCAAACCTAGCGCGCAGTGGCGGCCCCTGAGCCTGTGCAGGGGCGCGGCGGCCACCAGCACACGGAACGATGTGGATGCAGCACAGCACAGCCACCGACAGCCCCAGTAGGGGACCGAAGCTCGCCAAGCGCGGCACCTTGGTGGGACTTACAGAGTCCACGAACGATTCTCTGGCCGTTGATGCTGGCCGTCTGGCAGCCTTGGCGGCAAGGAATCGGCTGACCTCCTCGCTGCAGGAGTCTCTGCAGGAGCCTGTTGGCTGACGCAGGCCTGTGATGACTGCAAACGGGGAAGAGGATCTAGCGGCGGAGTTCTGGGTGGACCGCGACAGCCCCGCGGAAGAGGATGATGAGCCCCGCAGCGGGGACGCCAGCGATGCTGAGGCGGCGGAGGAGCCAGAGGGCGTGGAGAAACTGCTGGGGAAGAACGCGCGGTGGGCGCCGCGCAAGGGCCTCGTCGTGGAGCTCAGCGCCGAGGCAGCATCGGCGCTGGCCGGCGACCCGGCCAAATTCTTTGCCGGGCCAGGCACCGTCCGGCACGTCTCTCTCGACGCAAGCGAGAGCCACGTGGAGTGGGAGGCGAAGCCTGGGGAGAAGGTGGCGTACCCCACGGGCTACCGCGGCCGCTTCTACCTGCGCATCTACCAGCCTCCCGCGGAGCCCGAACCCGAGCCCACGCCCAAGGTGCAGAGGGGATATTCAAAGCAGAAGGTTGCAGAGCTGCGTGCCCGGCGCGAGGCCGAGCGCGCCAGGCGCCAGCAGCACGCGCAACAAATGCGCTTGAAAGACGAGCGGTCAGGATGCCCCTCACCCTGGGCTGCCGCGTGCTCGCTGTCACTTTGCGCTAACAGCTGCATCCCGCGAGCGTGTCGTCTTCGTAGAAAGGGGTATGCAATGGATTGTTGAGACTAAGGGACCCTAATCAGCAACTCTGAATTTCACACCGCACGCGTGGATCGCCGGTTCGCACTGGCGCACGTTCCTTCCCATCGTGCGCTGGTGCGCACCGGCACACGCGCGGTGCGACATTCATTGTTGTTGCTTTTTTGTCAAAATTCGATTGCATGATCACCATTCTTCGCCGTCCCTCCCCTCGCCGATCCCTTTCCGATGACAACCCTCCACTCCCCTTTCGCAGGGAGGAGCGCGCACGCCAGGAGCAGATTCGGATGACACCTGCGGCTAGACGAAGGACAGCAACAACACCTGCGCCGAAGTCAGCCAAGACGGCAGCCACACATGGTGGTGCTGAACGCGCGCAAAAAGCAGTGGCACGCTCCAGGGGGGTGCGCTTGCCCTCTGAGCAGCCATCCAAGCGCGAAAGGCTCGAGCAACCCATCCTCCCTCTCGACGACATGGAGGTACCTGCGCTAGATTCACACTGTGTCGTCCAAACGTAAAATTCCACATGCACGTACTGTGAAAACTGGGGATCGTGTGCACTGGAGAGGGGGCAGTGACCACCCATTTCCTCGCACCCGACTGCTACTGCCCGTGCAGCACCAGGCAAAGTCTGCCATCGAAGCTCTCAACGGGATTGAACGGGTGCTCGAACGATCTGCCGGCCTGGCGGCCCAGAAAGATCTCCTGCTTGAGTTTCTGACGGTGAAATTCCCAAAGAACGTCGACGATGTCCATGAACTTGCCCGCGCAGGCAACACAGCGCTCACCAGGTGCCGGAATGCTGCAATGTCCGAATCTCATCCAGCCTTCCAAGTTCACATAGCCAAAGTTCGCAGCTATTTTTCGCTTGCCGATTACCTTTGCATCCTTCTTCGGCGCGTCCGCAAACTTGCATACTCGCAAAAGGTAGCCCCACTGTCCGCTGGTGAGCTGCCGCTTGTCCCAGAATGGGGAGGCAAGTTGCGAATTCAGGCAGAGATGGAAATCACCAAATGCGTGGCGAGCGCTATTTTGCTTCACAAGACGCATGACTCTCGCCAGACAACTGCAGGTATATCACGCTGACCTGACCGCGCCCCCCCATTCCTGCAACTGCTTGCGTTCTGACTGCCTCCTTTTGTGGACCAACTGCCAGAAGTTCCTACGGTGTCAGGCATACCCAAGGGGGAGCTGTCCACGAGCAAGTCTGGAGCAGACACGGCGCAACCGCGAGAGGTTGCGCCGCGAGAGGGTGCGAAGGGGGAAAAGGGCAAGATGTATGGCTACAATAGCCTGGAGGGCAAGAGCTCCGCGGAGGTCAAACTCATGGAACAGAAGTGGAATGATGCTGCGTTTCCACAAATTGGGTCCCACCCACCTCAAGGGCAATCCGCCCCTAACACTCACAAGGATCAGCATCATGACACTATGGAGGCCAGCCAGGCTGCGCAGAGGCGAAATCGAGATTTGGACGACTATCTCAATCGCGAATTCGTTCGGGATGTTAAGACGGCGCAGCGGTTCATAAATAAGCATGACGACCAATTGTTTGTTGCTGCCCGTGCCGCAGCCAACGGCGGGGCAGGGAGTCTCGCCGTTCTCCTCAGCACGTTGGAGACCCAGGTGAGTCGCCGAAAATGGGAGGCGAGTAAAAGAGAGAGTCTTTGTGTTTCCGTGTGTGGCACTGTCCATTGGCAATCGACACTGACCATCTGCAATCGACGGGCATCTGCACAGGCGGGAAATTGGACCTTTCTGCACGACAACCAGGTCATCGGTAACACGCATTCCCTCAACCTCAGCGATGTGACTCGGGGTCATCGCCCAGCGCTCCCTGCGGAAGACGCCGACGTTCCAACGCGCGATGCCTCATGGGAAGGCCAGGGGGACCTGAAAGATGGGCGAAAGATCATTTCTGTTGCAGAACAGCAAGGGTATGAGAAGAAGTGGAGGGCGTCAGGCCCGTATCCCTCCGCTTCACCTGTGTGGGGTCAAGATTCGTGGCGGGGCGAAACGCAGCCTGGCCAGAGGCATGGCCCCACGCGCACGGTTGGAATGTATAAAATGATGCAATTCCTGAGGCCGAGCAAGGACCCGGCGTCGGCCGCTGCGCTTCCCGTTGTCCCCAAGACACCAGGTTCTGAGTTCAAGGCGCACGGAATCTATCCGCGGGATTCTAAGTGTGTGGTCCCCAAAGCGACACTGATGCAGCGCAAGTTGTTTCTCACGGGTGCCCTGCTCGGGAATACATACAACCAGACACGCCGTGCACTCTTCACGCCCGATGACTTGCAAAAAAAGCAGCTCAGCTCCTCGCTTCCCAATCACAAAGACATAGTGTGGCCCCCTCAACTTTCCGAAGCTGGCGTCGCAGCTGGCGACGTCGACGCAACGAGCAATCGGCGAAAGCAACGCACGACGTTCCAATCTTCGCTTCTGCAGGAGATGCACGACACGATGGGGTCCTATTTCGACCGAGCCTGCATGCGGACGCCGCTTGATGGCAGTGCGTGCGGAGGTGGAGAGGGAAATTCACAGGTCCAGGGAGCAAAATTGCCGTCCTTCAACAGTCCCGGCCTTCTCTCACTTCGCCAGTCGTCGCGGCCGCCTACACGAGAATATCAGAGGGGGCTGCTGGAGCGGATCGAAGGGCGAATCCTGGCACATTCGCGCCGCAATGAGGGACATGCGGGGGCGGGCGACGGTCGGGGCGGCGCCATTTCTGCGATGGATCTTGTAAATGCAGCCAAGTTTGAGCGCGGCTTGACACCCAAACTCAATCCCGAGGGCTTTCGGAGCAGGTCAGTGATGGGGACCTCTGTTACTGGCTGGCCCAGCCGTGTCACACGGCTGGGGTTGTGAACCCCCATCCTAGAGGGAACCCACATCCTCCCATTGGGAAGCTCCGTTGCTGGACTTTGGATCTGAGAGAAGAAATATTGTATTAAGTGTCCAACATAATTCAAATAATCAATCGTCATTGCTTCCGGCAGAGCCCATGCTCTTGAGGGATTCTTGCGAGTCGTTGCGGCTCAGGCTGCTGCTGGAGCCACCTCGCTGCATAGAGCGGCCCTCCTTGGCACTCTGCTCCACGGTAACCTTCTTGCCCTCCACTCGCCACAGCTCCGTGCACGTGTCGCTAATAAACGTGGCGTGGTGAGAAATGACAAGAATGGCGCCCTCGAAGCGGCGGAGCGCCGAGGAGAGGGCGTTGAGAGTCTCATTGTCGAGATAGTTGGTGGGCTCATCCAGGGCGATCAAGTGTGGCTTGTTCCACACGGCCGACGCCAACACGAGGCGGCACTTTTGCCCGCCGGACATGCCCTTGATACGCCCCGACTGCGAGAGGCGATGCGAAATGCCAAACTCGGCGAGGTGCTTGATGATCTCAGCCTGCGTGTTTGGGCGGATCTCCGCGCCGGACTGGTACGCCTGGAGCTTGGCGTCGTAGTTGAGGCACATTTTCAGGACGTACGGCTCCTTACACTTGATGGATCCCAGCGGCACCCACTTGGCGCCTTCGTTCTCCTGTCCCCAGCGCATCACCTCATACTGCAGCTCGCCGCCGCGCATGGCGCGACCCACGATCTCGGAAATGTTGCCCACCTTCTTGCGCAGCTGCTCGTCCTCCTCCGTGAGCTTCATCGTTTCGCGCTTCGACAGCTCCTTGTCCAACCCGTCCCTGAAGCGCTCCTGAATGTACTCCCACGGCTTGCGCGTCATAAAATCCTCCAAGTGGTGCATCGACGACTGGGAGATGTAGGCGATGCGCAGGTTTTGGTGCTTGATTATCTCGCCCT
>Ga0315908_10004046_pt1 | contig 10587 bp, 7 predicted proteins | sample LakEriMetagenome_12_FD_203520 | JGI IMG/M metagenome (GOLD analysis project Ga0315908, IMG submission 203520) | Freshwater fungal communities from buoy surface, Lake Erie, Ohio, United States - Buoy 4 MA124 | ecosystem: Environmental > Aquatic > Freshwater > Lake > Lake biofilm | place: USA...
CCGGTACGTGCCTTGGGTGTCTTTCGGCCTATTGTTTTGTGTTTATATGATTTTCACTGGCAGACCCCTGCAGCATCGACACCGCCAACACCACCGACACCACCATCTCCTCACGATCCCGACGAACACTCGATTCTCCTGAAAATTCTCTTGAATGCTCTGATTGATCCCCTCTTCTCTCGCCATCCGCATTCCCACAGTTGTTGCCGCCCCCTCCCTGCTCCCCCGGGCCTCCTTGATCACGGGACAGGAAGGAGCTCTAGCGGCTTCTCCTTCCTGTGCTTCAGGCTTGCCGTGCTTTGAAGACGGGTGCACGCTTAACCATCACGGGAAGCCCGTGCACCCTGAACCAACTTAGAAAGGGGAAGCCGCTAGAGCTGGCGCCATCGTTGCTGCTTGTCAAAGTATGCAGGAGCCCGGGAATGGTGTGAGTTTATCAGGAACGCTACTCCACAACGGGTGGTCCAGGGCGTCGCCCGCTGGCTGGCTCCCGCATCACCATACGACCGCTATACGCGTAATAAACGTTTATTCGTGTTGAATGTTACAGCTGGTGCAGCCGTTGCAGCGTGTCCAAGTATGCAGGAGGAGAATTTTCGAGGATGAACACGGGCTGGTGATGCGCCATGGCATCGGGTTCCTGAAGGAGGAGCTTCGCATCGAAGCCTTGAGCCCCCAGAAGCGTCCAGTTTTGAAGCAAGAGGGGCAGGCGCAGGGCGCCATACACGCGATGCATGTTCCACCGCACCAGGTCTCCGCCCACAGGCACGGCCAGCAGCAGGTGCCCTCCGGGCTCCACCACCTGAGAGAGGAGATGGATGGCGGCGAGGTCAGCATCTGGGTCGACGGCGTCTCCGTATCTGGCTAGCCCGTCATGCTCCAGGGAGGATATCGAGATGGCCACCGTGAAGGGAGAAGAGGGGGGTGGGAGGTGGAGGTGCGGCAGGCGATGGGCTTGCTCTTGCTCTTGCTCTTGCTGACGAGCGTAGGCCTTGAGCTGCTTGACTGACATGGATGACAGGCGCTCGTGGCTGTAGTTGACAGGGTTGTAGTCTACCGACACACATTCCGCAGCTCCGAAAGCCAGGCAGATGGCCTCATACCTAAAACAACAATCGCATTCGCAGCATGAAATTGCTCACTCCCACGTATCGCCAGCAAGCCTCGTGGTCAGGTTGCCCCCCCCCCCCCTCCCTCTTTCAGCGTTGTGGCTTGTTTCACAAGATTCGCACAATACACACCACATCGCCTCTGCACACACGGCCAACAACACCTCCTCAACTGCACACAAACGCACATGGCCAACACCTCCACATCTACACACACACACGGCCAGCACCTCCTCAACTACACACACACACACATGGCCAACACCTCCACAACCACACACCGCCTCGGCACCCATGCACATTCACACACTGCCCCCAGGCACAGTCACACCGCTTCTGTCCACGTGCATATACACACGTGCACATACACAAAAAGCACACATGCATACGCATGTACACATACACACCACTACATACAAAAGCTGAGACGGGCACATCTAGAGGGACACACCACGCGTGAGGTGGACAACACGCACACGTAGTGTGACTTACTTTGTAGAGGCACTTTACATACATAGACTCAGTTTACTGTTCCTTTCGTTGCATACATATAATCACTTTGCTTAATTTTATTTACATATAGGTGATAGTAGGGAGTGTGAAAGCGAGACGCGGGCGCAAGGACCAAGGCTTGAGGCTTCCAAGGAACATGTGTTGCAAACGTGTTGCTAATGTGTTGCTAACGTGGTGCTAGGGAGGACCAAGGCTCGAGGCTTCCAATGACAGCAACCCGATGGCCAGCGAGGGCCTCATCTCCGCCGAGCGCCTCCAGTGCTTGGTACACAAACACGTCGGTGCTATCGTAATAACGCGTCTCTCGGGCTGTTCAGCTCGTCAAGAAAAAAAATTCTGAAAGTGAGTGCCCAAGTATATTTACTTTATAAAGCCAGTGTCCTAGTATATTTGCTTTCTAAAGCCATTCTGTACTGAATTTTGAGAATTTGTGGACCGTGGGCAAGTTGCACGAGCGAGCGGAGGTGGTCAGAGGAGTAGTGTCGAGGCCGGCATTCCAGCTTCCCACCACTTTCTCTGACGCCGTCCTGGAAGCAGAGGCCTGAGCGACCTGACTCGTCCGTTTGTTCCCACCTGTATGAGTCTGGAAGTGCAGCATCCCTTCATCCATGCATGCATTCGTGCATTCATGCAGCATCCATTCATCCATTCATGCATTCAAACAACATCCGTGATCCATGCTGCACCACCGACTAGCAAGCGTGCCGGGAGCCCAGCAGAAGGCATGCGTGATACCTCCATAGAGTAAGGCACACGGTGCTTGCATCTAAAAAGTAAAAAAAAATACCTCCATAATGTATAGGCACACGGTGCTGCATGGAAAAGGCGGACACGAGGCCGTGAGGAATGCGGCGGGGCGGTGGCAGGATCGACGAACGCAGGACAGCGAGGCGAGCCCCCAAAACACAAGACAGATCCTGCTGCTCAAGCGTGTCTTGCGCGCACAGCACGCTCGACGAGCCAGGGGCGCAAGCACGCGACGGGCATGCAGGAGACGACAAACGCGACCCTATTTGCTGCTCTACGTTGGTGGGCATGTAGGTACTTGAAAGAAGGCTCGCCATAAGCAGCGTTTTGCACAAAAGCGTCTCGTTCGCCCCCTCTACCTGTCGAGCAGGTGCACGAGCCGCACACGCATGACAACAAATCAGCTCAAATTTGCTTTAAACGCGCCCCGGTGGTTGCTGCCGCACGCAAGACTTCGCCGCGATTTGACACGCATCTCACCTCGCAGTGTTTTTCCTCCTTCACAAGCACCGGGAGTGGAACAAGCGCAAGGCCCTCCGCATGATCATTGGTGGAAAACAGCGCTAGCACTGCTGCCTGGGACTGCGGTGCGCTTCCGCTTGCACGCCCGCTCGCCATACGCACATGGCTCGAGGTCGACTCGTCCAATTGCAACTGCTGCCACAGGACTCGAGCGCTGCGACTGTCGCCCGCGTCGAGCACGCTGAGCGTCAGCTCGGGCGCGGCTCTCGCTTCACCGCTGCCGCGGCAATTCCTTGACTCTCCCGCGTCCTCGTCCGCATCGCTGCACTGCCTCAAGACTGCGAGAGACTCGGCACGCCGAACCGCACCCGCGGCCTGCGTCCACGCGGCCACGTGCGCCGCCCGCATCGTCGGGTCGTCATGGACCGACAAGAAGAAGAGGGCGGGTGCGGCTATGCTGCAGGCGGCTGCGCGGAAAAAGGTGTCGGTGGTGATGCTCGTAAAGGCCACGCCTGCCGTGCTCTGGTGCGCCCGCCACCCTCCGCCGCGCTCGCACAGGGCGCGCATCCGCGCACTTCCCTCTGCTTGCTCACCAACTCCTTCGCCTCGGCCTGCCGCGGCAGCCCAGCAGAGCATCCACAGCTGCCAATACCGCCACAGCCAGGACATTGAAGTTTGCTCTAGGTCACGTGATTCACTGTCAGTTGTTCGGAGTTGTAGGCCCTCCCTTTAATTTGTTCAAGGTGATGGTCACGGACGGCGCATAAGTCTGCAGGAAGAGGATGGCGGCGTCCGGCGTCCAGGACGTTGTTGCGGCGCTAAGGGCGCTGTCGATGGGACGGCCGAGCGCGGGCAAGCCCGGAGACGACAAGCGGGTCAAATTGGCAGTGATACCAAAGGTCCCAGATGCGTCGTCCTACCGGCCAGGGCCAGTGTCTCAATTCGAGCTCATGCCAGCGGACATGCGCCGGGCCCACGCGCACGGCACCGGGGCAGTGCCTGTGCCACTGGGGCCCGGCGAGACGCCGGAGAGAGCTGGTATTGAGGCTGTGCTCGCCGGCATTCAGCACAGCACCGTGGCTTCGAGCAAGAAAATTGACCTGGCTCGCCGGCACATCGCTCCTGCAGTTGCAAGCATTGTGGCGCATCGCGTTCGACATGTTCGCCACCTCGTCCACGCGCTGGACCTTTCGCACAATCCGCTGCACATGGCAGGGCTGCACAATATCCTGCAGGCCATTCATGATGCCCGTCACATCCAGAGCCTGAACTTCTCCAGTTGCCAGCTCAGCCTAGAAAAGCACCTCAAAGTGCTTCAAAACCCTCCGGAGGTCGTGCCAGTGTATGACAGCATAAGCGGCGACGAGGATGGGGATGAAGCCCTCGAGCAGGGCGAGGAAGGTGAAGCCCTCGAGCAGGGCGAGAATCATGAGCCAGATGCAACGGCAGCCGTGCGCAGAGGGCCCACTCTCGTGGACTCCACTGGGCAAGAGAGACAGTTTGCGCCCCTCACCAGTCACTGCGTCTTTCTTGCCTCATCTGTGAGCCAGCCTGCGACAACGTCGACAAAACATGAGCAAGACCAAGACCCAGACGGAGACGATGCCGGGACTCTGACGGGCTCGGAGCTAGCTGCTCTTCATCTTAAGGAATTCCTCCAAGACATCCAAACTCTTGAGCAGCTGGATTTGAGCAACAATGACCTTGGAATCGGCGGCGCGTTTCTACTCTTCAAGGCTGCAGAAGACTCAAATTTAGGTGTTTCTCAGACACTGCGCATCTTGAATGTGTCGAATTCCCTATTAGGAATGAAGGGTGCGGGTGAATGGCTAGAGCAAGTGCTATGCTCGTGCAAGGCGTTAACGTACCTGAACATATCCAACAATTGCATCAGAGGCCCTGACGCTTGCCGCCTTGTCAATGGCATCGGCGAGTGTCCCAGCCTGGAAGAGATACATGCAGCACACAACGGTTTTGGGGAAGAAGAGCCTGCTGCTGCACTGGGCAACCTGCTGGAGTTATCAAAGTGCCCAAATTTGACACTTTTGGACCTACAATTCAACCGATTTCAAGGGAGCCGACTGGGGCCTTGGCCTGATGAGTACAACCAGAACAAGGTCATGTTTTCGCATGTGCTGCGAATTCTGGACTCGTTGCTGCCTATGCTGCAAAGATTTCCTGGGTCTTATGACCCTGCGCTTATCAGAGGACTGAAACCGTATGCAAAGACTGTGAATAGCAACGTACTGGAGCCAAACGAGCTCCACCACTATCGACTTGTTTACGCCAGTCTTTCTACTGTCCTCGACCAAGAACTGGCCACCACGTACAAGCAGATGAGAGACGCAAAGATTTGTAGCCACGAGCGTCCCGAGACGCAGTGTGCTCAGTGCGGTGCCTTCACTGGCTCCATCATGCATCTGCTCCCAAGCCTAGCCCCTGAAAAAAACGTCAAATTGGCGCAGCTGCTGCTCGGAGGCAATGTGATCTCTGATGAAGTGATCGGGACGATTCTGCACGTCGCGTCAAGGATGCCGCGTCAGACGCGGCTTGAGACCGATGGTGTGACATTTGAACCTGACAGCGACGGCGGGATGCGAGGTCTGGTTTGTTCCCGACGCGGTAACGTGTTTCCCATTTCTACCGTTGCTGCCAATGGCTATTCCGTGTTGTCAGTCAAAGCGCGTAGACTAGTGCTGGATTGCGGCACGGACATGCTCAACTTGGACATGGAAGACATGAAAACGCATCTCATCGTCTCGCACCGCCTGGAGACGGGATTGCGGAGCGGGAATGTACTCAAGAAACCCGAGGGCCTTGCGCTGTTTCAACTGAAATCCACTTTTTTGCCCCCGGCGCAAGTGGCATTCGAGAAGCAGTTGGCAGAACGCATGTTACCAAGGTCCAACTCACCGTCAGGTACTGTTCTCCCATTGGGCTGCATGTTGCGAACCTTGAACAGGAACATCGCAGACCTGAAGTCCCAGAACGCAGAGGCCCTGCAGACTGCCTTGAAAGACACCGAGCAGGGTAACACCACGCGAGCTCCGGCTGCAAAATCTTTGAATCAAAAACAGATTCGAAATGTTGGAAACCAGCTAGGGCGTATGGAGTGGATGCCGTTCGATGTGCCGCGTGACAAAATCCCCCTAAAGACCAAAGAAACAGGCAAAGCTATTTTAACCCCAGCAAAATCTGCAATGCAGCGCAAATCAACCAAAAAATTAATTCAAAAAAAAAGTTCAAAAAGGCTTCATGCGGAAGCTTCGCACGAAGAAGACACGCAGGAAGAACGAATGGTTGCCGATCTAGAGGGTTCGGACAAGCACTACAAGAGACACGAAACGCTTCCCACATTTGCCTGCGCTGAGCGATTTGAAATGGGAACAGGACCTGCCAATTTCTTCATATTGCATCCGGTTGAAGCTGATGACAGCTACCGCTGGACACCATCTTTTTTCTCTGGCAAGGGCTCGCCTTCCATCAATGAGTCGCTGGGGTCTTTGAAAATGCGCGGAGATCTCATCAAGCTTGCGTCAGAGTCTGCCGCGAATGGCAAAGTTGACACGTATTGGAACACCATCTCCGTCATCCGCCGCGGGGTGTCAATAAAGGATGCATGGGTGCGCACCACCTTCAAATGCGCCGAGCGTCACGTTATTGGCGAGCCCTTTCGCTTTGAATACTATTATCAAAGACACCTTGATCGCGATCCAGACTCTTATAGGATGGATTGGATAGGGTTATATAAGGTGATTGACGAGAAGGCCTTCTGCTTGGCTCTTGATACGTCGGAGCGCGTAGGTTGCAGCATGGTGATGGCAAAGTTCCGCCCTCCACATGCTCCAAACGCTCAAGTGCAGCTCAGACACTTTATTTGGGAGCCGGGACTCTACCAACTGCACATGAACTTGGTCAACAGCGAGAAAGTGGTGGGAAGTAGTCCTGTCATTCGAATAGACTACGCCCATGCCGAACTCTCCTGCCCCACGCAGGTTTCGAAATCATTAGGAGATTCATTTGAACTCAAATATGCGCTCGACTATGCCGAATGCATGCACCCTCCAACAGACTGGATCGGAATTTTTGAGAAAAACCCCCCGTCGTATTCGGCTCAGGCAGCGCTGCAACGCCTCATGGTACCGCCCAAGAACATTGGTGTGATTCAAGTTGACGTCAATAACCTCAGAAACGAGAATGAAATCTGCTACTTTCAGGATTTCGGCTCGTTCGAGCGCATAATCGGGAAAACTAGCATACGATGCACGCTCCGGGTTCCCGTAGAAGAAACCCGGCAGGATCGTAAAAGCCCAGCAAAACTGATCAAATATCAGAAGAAGACTCAAAATTCTGAACAGCGGCACATTCGGTTTTACATCTCTGGCACTTTTGCCGACATGCAGGTTTATTATATATGCAATACGTGTTTATTTGCATTATCAACATATTGGCAGATGCAAAAGTAGGATGAAAAGCGCGCCTCCATGAAGAAATTGCTCAACTGTGCAGCTGCATGCATATCGTTGCTAACGAACGAGAAATTTACGGCAGGAGGAACGGAAAATTCTTCACGGTGAGGTGATGGCCAAAATTCGATATTTTTGTGACTCACATCGAATTTCAGTGTCGTTCGTTGACGTGCGCCATGGGCTGAGCGAAGGTGGCGGAATAATCACTGATCGCTTGACCCCTGAAATCGACGAGACGTACCTTGACAGATGTTTGATGGAGCTGGACAAGTGTATTCCCTTTTTTATTTGTTTGCTGGGACAGGTTTATGGCGAGGTGCCTAGCAAGTTACCAAGTTATGCAGAAGAGATGTACCCGTTTCTTGCAGATTCTCGCTATAGCAACAAGGCCGTCACTACTGGGTGTCGCATGTCATTGACAGAGATGGAAATTCTGAGCGCCTGTCTGCTTGAGGGACAAGAGAGTCAGTGCAAGCAAGCCAGATTTTACATGCGTGATCCAGGTTACACTGATGCTCTGGACCCAGGTTTCAAAGATAAGGAGGAATGGGAAAAGTTTGCTATGGAGGTGCTCATGATAAAGATCAAGCGGGCTGCGGATCTGTCGAAAGAGAATGACCCTCAAAACTGCATGGGAATACGCACCTATCATAATCCGATTGCATTTGGAAAAGTGGTTACAAAAGAGATCTTGGACATTTGTGGTAAGGAGTACCCCCAGTCAGAAGTACCCGGAGCCAATGAACTGTTCTACAATGTGCTTGACGCTGAGTCGGCGCACCAGCGGCGTCTTCTGGGAGATGCACACAGCGACCCCCCGAAATATTGCCAGGGTGTCCACGATTTTGTAACGGAGATTAGCAAAGAGTTGCACGACGACGCGCCGCAAGCTCGCCGAATTATTGTCACCGGTGCAAGCGGCTCCGGCAAATCTGTAGTCCTCGCTCGATGGGTCCACGGCAAGATCCGATCAGTGAAAACAAGCTCTGTTACCAAGGCGAGTAAAGCCTTGCGCAAAGTCAAGGCTGCCGCCACCCTACTTTCCAAGCATAGACAATCAGCAGGGTCTGCTCCTTCGCCTGTCAAACCAGATGTCGAGTCCCGACCAACGACGGGGAGTGGTGCCCGGGCAAACAAACCTGATTACAGCACCATTACCGAGGCAGGGCCAGTGGAACGCGTTTCTATTTCGCACACCGTCAGTCAGTCTGGCAAAAACATTCTTGTTGTGTACCTTCATGGCGCCGTGCATCATCGAATACGGCAAGGTTTTGATTTAATACGCTCTCTCGTCATGATTTTGTTCCATGCTTTCGACCTCGAACTCAACGACGATCAGGTGATGGATGGGCGTCTCAATCAGACACTAAACCATCGTCTGAAACAGTTTGACCCTGAATCATGGACCGTGTACTTGGTTCTGGATGGTATTGATCGTGTCGGCAATAGCTCGTCGGTGGATGAGTGGCTACCCAAGACGAAGCAGCCAAACGTGCATTGGCTGATGAGCTCCTGTGACGATAAGCAAGTGGCCGCACTGCACGGGCATCGGTTTCATGAATTGGAGATGCCAGAGCTCACTCATGAACAGCGCGAGGACCTGTTGAGGATGGGGCTGACTCGACACAGGATCCCTCATAATGAAAGAATGCTGGAGGCATTGAGTACTAGTGAATTGTCAGCGCGACCTGAATTCATCGTTTGTGCTATAGATGTACTTCGCCTATGCACACGGGTTGCCACCGCAGATGCGTTGATCCAGACCATCCTCAAGTGCCAAACCCTTGAAGCTTTGCACGAGACCATTCTGCGCAAATGGGCGACTGAGACGCCGGGATCGGATCTTGTCATGGCGTTTCTCAGTCTCTCGGAGACGGGCTTGTACGAGCATGAGCTGTTACAACTGGTGCAGACACCCGAGGATCTTGGCACACACGCCTTGCTCTCGATCCGCAGTGTGCTACAGGATGTAACCTTCTCAAGCTGTGGCGTGCGCAAGATCTTCAACGTCAAAATGTTCGACACCTGGCGGAAAAACGTGATGGACAAAGCGTTGCGGGAAAATGCGTTGCATCGCATGGAAGCCTATTTCGGAGCGTTGCCAACATGCAGTCGCAAGTTGGATGAGTACGCGTTTGTTCTTGAAAAACTCAACGCATGGGATCGCATGTACACCTACGTCACAGATATCACCATTTTTCACCAGATGTACTCAGATCCGGTGCGAAAGCTGCAGTTCCTGTCGTACATGGAGGCGCTTAAGAAAACACCCGAGACCGTGCAAGAGTCTCTGCGCCTTAATTTCGAGGCCCATTTCCGCTTGTCTAAACGCTGGTTCTGCTCTGGCAATGCATATTACTACGAGCTCAATCCAGTCATTTACCTTTCGCAGAAACATCTATTTTTTTTCGAGGAAATCGTCTATACAATTTCGTCATTCTTCGAATTGCACGGGAAGCATGAGGAGTGCATTCGCGACCTCGAAAGCTCCCTGAAAGCTCTGTTTGGTATCAGTGACCTGTTTCAAATAACGCAGTGCAAACCTGAATTGTGTCTTTTCCCGATTCGCGTCGCCAAGATCTTACGCCGGCTGAGCCGGCTATATACACTACACCTGGATGCCCTGGTTGAGCACTGGCTTGCGCCAAATGATATGGGATTGCCCAAGCGACACATTCCAGACTCTGTCCGCGGGCTGGATATTGAGTGGTGGGCAACACCAGTGCCTGTTGGTGGGGCCAGGACGCTCCCACAGAAGCTCAAGCTTGTATTTGTCATCAACAATACGCTCTCGCGGCACTACATGCTGGACCCCAACCTCAGCAATATTGTGGAGGAGATCCGTGAAGTCGAATCTGAATACGGATATCTTGCAAACCTGGTCTGGAACACTGGCCTCAAGTGCTTCGAGACGGATGAGAAAGAAGTAAACAAAGAGGGGGTAGTTAACTACGGTAAGACTCTGCGAGACCCCGCGACCATGCGTCCGCTGCCCGTGCGTATCAATCATTCCCGCGCCCTGTCACCCGGGTATGAAGCGAGACGGCGTCCGGTTACCAGCATGTCGCCGACGAAGGCCGTGATGCTGGAGGTGAAGTGTCTCTTAAATGCTGCTCGCTTGCTGCATGCGCTCTGCTGCGTGCGCCCAAGAGAAGATACGCGATTGTTATAGTTGTGACAAACTGAGCGTGCGTGCATGCAGAGCTGCCCTCTCGCTGATTATGTGCGGGGCTGGCAGGAGAAGAGGGCTGTGCACAAAGAGACGAGCTTGGCCTGGTCGCAGTCCA
>Ga0315908_10004048_pt1 | contig 10586 bp, 9 predicted proteins | sample LakEriMetagenome_12_FD_203520 | JGI IMG/M metagenome (GOLD analysis project Ga0315908, IMG submission 203520) | Freshwater fungal communities from buoy surface, Lake Erie, Ohio, United States - Buoy 4 MA124 | ecosystem: Environmental > Aquatic > Freshwater > Lake > Lake biofilm | place: USA...
AATAAAATATCCAACGTTTTATCGGCGAACCTAATTTAATATACACATTAACGAATTAGTAAACATTTATGATCTATCACACTGATTACGGTTAATATTTATAAAACCGCCCGGGTGAATAAATGAATAATAGAAGACCTAAGATGAAATTTATCAAAAAATATTCAAGCGTGAAGAAGGCGCAACTGCAATTGAATATGACTTGATTGCGGCTTTGGTTGCTGTTTCTGCAATAGTTGGAATGACCACCCTTGGTACAAACCTGAACCGCCAATTAGCCGCTATCGCCAATACGCTGACCCTGCGTTGATAGTCAGGCATTTAACCTGAACGGTTACAGAAGGGCGGGAACTTCACGGTTCCCGCCCTTTTTATTTAATATGTAGTGGTCTTGATCTTCCGCCCAAGACGTCTGATCGTATATGCTTACGCACCCATCGCCAAGAATTTTGCCCGGCGTTGCTGCAGGAGCTCTTTCGACGAAAAGGCAGAGAGCGCCGCAATTTCCTCGTCAATCGCCTTTCCAAGCGATGCAGCCGCAAGCGCATGGTCGCGATGCGCCCCGCCCATGGGTTCCTTGACGATTCGGTCGATAATCCGCAGTGCTTTCAAATCATCGGCCGTCATCTTCATGGCCTGTGCAGCATCCGCCGCCTTATCGCCTGTCCGCCATAGGATCGACGCGCAACCTTCAGGAGAAATGACGGAATACACCGCATATTCAAACATCAACACGCGGTCTGCAGCCGCAAGTGCAACCGCGCCGCCCGAACCGCCCTCACCCACGATGCAGGCGATCATCGGCACGCCAAGCGCGAGGCATTTTTCTGTGGAGCGGGCGATGGCTTCGGCCTGTCCGCGCTCTTCGGCCTGAATACCCGGAAACGCACCCGATGTATCGACGAGGCTAACCACAGGAATACCGAACCGGTCGGCAAGTTCCATCAGCCTTATGGCTTTGCGATAGCCTTCTGGCTTTCCCATCCCGAAATTATGGCGAAGGCGGCTTTGCGTGTCGTCACCCTTTTCATGGCCAATGACCATGACCCGCCGGCCGTTAAGTCGGGCGAGCCCGCCGATGATCGCCTGATCATCGCCAAATGCGCGGTCGCCAGCCAAGGGCATGAAATCTTCAAAAATCGACGCGATGAAATGTTTGAAATGCGGCCGTTCGGGATGGCGCGCGACCTGCGTTTTCTGCCACGCGGTCAGGTTCGCGTATGTGTCCTTAAGCTGCTTGTCCGCTTTGGCGCGCAGCTTGCCAATTTCGGCGCTGACATCGACGTCGCTTTCGCGCGCAGCATCCTGCAGTTCAATAATACGTGCTTCCAAAGCGGCGACAGGTTTTTCGAATTCAAGATATATCATCATGATTGCCGGTTAGAGCCTGTCGCGCCACGGGTCAACGTACGCATTGCCAACGGGTGCCTGCGGTTGACCAACTCCACCAGACGGCTGCTGTCCACATGGGTGTAAATCTGCGTGGTTGCGATATCGACATGGCCCAACATCGCCTGAAGCGCCCTTAGGTTCGCGCCGCCCGCCAAAAGATGCGTCGCAAAGGCGTGCCGCAGCACATGGGGGCTGACCTTGGCTGGATCTAAACCGGATTGGGCGGCGAGCGCCTTGATAATCTGGAACAGCCGAATGCGGCTGATATGCCCGGCGCGCGACGGAAACAAAAAGCGCGATTTTTCCGGAACGAACGCAAGCCATGTGCCAACCGCCTGCCGCGCACGATTGGAAATGGGCACCATCCGTTCCTTCGCGCCCTTGCCCTTGACGATGATGAACGGCTTGTCCGAGACGATCGCACTGCGCGGCAGCGCAACCAACTCGGTCGCACGCAAGCCGGAGCCGTAGAGCAGCTCAATCAATGCAGACAGCCGATAGTCCGTGGACGCAGGATCGGGCTGCGCAAGCTTCGCCTCGATTGCGGCGAACAAAAGATCGACCTCTGTTGTATCGAGGATTTTCGGTAGCGCGCGGACCTGCGCAGGCTTGGGCAAAGCGGCGGACGGATTATCATCGCGAAAACCCTCCTCATGCAAAAACCCGAAAAAGCGCCGGAGCACCGATGATTTGCGCGCGACCGAACTGTTGGCAAGGTCGCGCCAATCGCTTGAAAGCGTCACCAACATATTGGCATCGGCATGGGCAAGCTTGCCACCGGTCAGGCTGGATGCCGCAAGCAAGTCGCTGGCATAGGCCGCGCTGGTATTTGCAGCGACGCCCTGTTCCGCCGCCATCATTTCAATGAAGCGCGCTATCAGATCACGGTCCGTCGCGCTCATATCCGTCGATCAGGCGCCGCTGCCTTGAATATCACGCAAGGGTGACCGCTTCGGCCGCAATCATCCGCGCTTCCGCCTCAAGACCCACCTGACGCAGCGAACGCACGATATAATATACATGATGCGCCGGCACCGAAGCCCATGACGGGGCCTGCATTCCGGCAACCGCCATCAGTGCGACCGTGCCTTGCTCACCGCGATTTGCTGCGGCCGTAATCGCTTTTGACCAAGCCGTTTGCCGCGTAATATTTACCTTCAGATCGCCAGCAAAATCAGTGCGTGCGCCGGATTCAACGCGGCCCAGCCCGGCAAGTCCGGCAAGCAAAAGCGCGGACTTATGACCATCATCGCTGTCGTCATTGCTGTAAAATTCATCGAGATCGCGATAATCCGCCAAAGTAACGCGGCCGGGTGCGCCCAAGGTGACCAGCGCCCAACCAAGAGACCCGCCCGAAACGATATTGCTCCATCGCGCCGCCGAACGATCAAGCCCCGCCGTCAGCATTGATGCAATCAACCCATCCGCCTGCCCAACATAGTCTGAACTTGGATCAATAAGCGCTGCCGCGCGTGCCGTCATGACAAGCGCCGCCAGATAGTCCACGCCCGTCCGCTCTGCGCCCCAAATCGACGCCATCGCCGAGACTTTTCCGGAATCGTCCGATGCGGTATAGGCGTTGCCCAGATTTTCCGCCTGCGTTTTGATCGCATCAGGTGCATCGGGATCGTCGAGAACCTGCCCATAAAGATCGACCATATCGCGGTTGGAAAGCACGCCAAGCGCCGCGGCACCGGATGCATATTTGGCGCGTATCGCGGGTGCAAACATGGGCAATTGAGCACGCCATCCATCAATCTGGCGACCACTTTTGCTGAACAACTGTTCTGGTGGCTCAAGACCAACGGCTGCGGACAAGCCGAAGCGCCATGGGTTCATCCCCTCAACGCCATCCCATTCGATCTTAACCGACCGGCGGCCATTGATGCCCGCACCCACGGCCTTTTCGGTTAAGAGATAATCGACGCCCCGCACCCAGCCCTGATAGCGTCCCTGATTGATGAAGCCCGTTGCGCTGCCTTGTTCACCAGCGAGCGAAGCACAAATAGCCCGCGACATTTTCCAACGCCCGCTGTTCACAAGGCGAACGCCGCCTTCGGTTAAAGGACATATGCCCGCCAGATCGCCATTGGCGAGATAGGTCTGCATTGCGACCTCATGAAGCCGTTTGGTATAGTTGCCAGCATCAACTTGCTGAACAAGCCCACGTGCGACAACCGAGTCCCCCATACGCAGCAACAGCCATGCGCGTTCCGCCGTCCAGTCAGCGCCGTTTACGCCCTGTGGCGTATTGGTCCGGCTGGCCAGCAACCGCCGTGCCATGATCGTGCCCCAACGCGACGCAATTGGCCCTGTTGTGCGTTGAACAACTTGTTTCAGGAAAGCGCCATTGGTCGCGCCAAAGGACGCCGCCGGAAATCCACCCGATGTTTCGGAGATGATACCAATCGCATTGAGGGAACGGCGCGCAGCAGGCGGAACGTCATACCGAACGACCATTTCCTGCGCGTCTTCTTCATCCTCTTCTGCGTCGTCAGCCGCATCGTCCGCGTTGACGTCACCCGATGCCGGATTTGCCGATGACGTTGCGGTCTTGGCGGTTGAGGGTGTTGACGAAGGCGAAGGACGCGCGGGATTATTGGGCGCTGACGGCGCGGGGTCGCCAAAGCCTTCGGGAAGAAGTGACTCCGGACCCTGCTGCCCCAATGCCGGCAAAGCAAATGCGAGGACGACAGCGGCTGCCGCCAAAAGGCGGCCTTTTGTTATTTTATCAGTCAATGACGCGAACCTGTTTCAAATGGTTGGGGCTGCACTGCAATTTCTCTTATCTGCATAAGTTGTTCACCACCTAAATATGCACAGCAGAGTAGCAAGCCAAATGCCACTGCCGCAACAATTAGAAAGCGCAAAAACCGGTTTTTATGTCCGCCACGCTTGGACCATTATGTAATATACTGCTTTTCCATAATTTTCCGGATGAGTGGCAAATTACTTTCGGGTTAGGAATAGCCGATATATAGGCAGTGTCGCAATGCCCGGAAACGATGAACAAAAAATCGGCAACGACCGAACAGTAACTTACCCGGTCATAGACCGGCCGGTCGTTCTTGTCGGGATGATGGGCGTGGGTAAAAGCAGCATTGGAAAGCGCCTCGCTGCGCGGTTGAACGTGCCTTTTGCTGATGCTGACGATGAAATTGAACGTGCCGCAGGACTTTCCATTTCCGAAATATTCGAAAAATTTGGCGAAGGCTATTTTCGCGATGGAGAGCGACGGGTTATTGCGCGGCTTGTCGAGGGTGCACCAAAGATTATCGCCACAGGCGGCGGCGCGTTCGTCAATGCGGACACCCGCGCACTGATATTGGAGCGCGCGATATCGATTTGGCTGGACGCGGACGTAAAAGTACTGGCCGACCGCGTTGGTCGGCGCAGCCACCGGCCTTTGCTAAAGGATAAGGACCCAGTTGAAGTCCTGACGGAACTTGGCAAGATTCGGAACCCGCTATATGCGACGGCCAATATCCATATTCGCAGCGATACATCGCCGCATATGCGGACCGTTGAAAATATCGTGAAGGCCCTTGCCCAATGACCGTCATTTCCGTCGACCTGACCAATGCACCTTATGACATTCATGTCCGTGCGGGCTTAATGGCACAGGCGCCGGAATATCTCGCACCCTATGCGCGCGACAACCGGTTGTTGGTGGTCACAGACGAAAATGTCGCCTGCGCTGTCTGGCCTGCGCTTGAAGCCGCGCTCTCCGCCGCTGGCGTGGAAACCGCAGTGTTTATTTTGCCCGCGGGCGAAGCTGGCAAAAGCTGGACTGAACTGGAAAAGCTAACCGACTGGATGCTCGCACAGCATGTTGAACGCAGCGACCATGTCATTGCGCTGGGCGGCGGCGTCGTCGGCGACATCACCGGTTTTGCAACGCATATCGTGAAGCGCGGATGTTCGTTCGTGCAAATCCCCACGACCTTGCTGGCGCAAGTGGACAGCAGCGTGGGTGGCAAGACCGCGATCAACAGCGCAGCCGGCAAAAACCTCGTCGGTGCATTTCATCAACCGGCATTGGTGCTCATCGACCCTGAATTGTTATCAACGCTACCGCCACGCCAATTGGCAGCTGGCTTTGCCGAAGTGGTGAAATATGGCCTGATCGATGATCCCGACTTCTTCCTATATTGCGAAGACAATCTGGACAGCTTTTTTGCCGGTGACCTCGCCATTCGCGCGCGGGCCATCATAACATCGGTGCAATCCAAAGCGCGCATCGTCGCCGCTGACGAGACCGAACGCACGGGCACGCGGGCACTGCTGAACCTGGGCCATACCTTTGGCCATGCGTTGGAAGCCGACACAGGTTTTTCGGACAGATTGTTCCATGGCGAAGCCGTCGCAGCGGGCATGGCGCTGGCGTTTCGCTATTCCGTTCGGCTTGGCCTCTGCACCGCAGACGATGCCAAGCGCGTGTCGCAACTGCTGAAGGCGGCAGGCTTACCCACCACGCTTTCAGATGCGGGCGTTACCGCGAATGGCGCGTCGCTGGTGGATTATATGCGTCATGACAAAAAGATGAGCGGTGGCACTTTGCCCTTCTTGCTCGCAAGAGGCATAGGCCAAACCTTTCTGTCCAAGGACGTTGTACTGGATGACGTCGCGGCGTTTCTCGACGACGAAGCTCAATCCTGAGCGATCAGGAAATCATCCGAATTATCACCGCCAAAGCTATGCTGTTTACCGGCGTGCATATCACCGCTGGAGAACTGCGCCTTTAGCCGGTTTCGGTCGCGTCGGCGGAATTCGGCGATGATTTCATGAATAGCGTCGCGGTCAGTTCCGAAGAACTTAAGCGCATCGACCGACATGCGGATCGACGATTCAAATAGCTCGCGGATAATACTGATGCCATTATCTTCCATCAATGCCAGCGCCTGTTGCCTGTCATAGGCGCGCACAAACAGCTTGGTGCGCGGAAATGTCTCACGCACCGGCATCAATGACTCTGCGGTCATGTGCCGGTCGTCGATGCAGAAGAATATCGCCTGCGCGTCCTCGCCACCCGCCCGCTGCAACAAATCAATGCGCGTCCCATCGCCGTAGAAGACTTTGACACCAAATTCGCCGCTTATGTCGATTGTGCGCGGGTTAATATCGATCAGCGTCACCGAACGCCCTGCGGCCTGCATGATCTGCGACACTTGTTGCCCGAACCGGCCATGGCCAACGATGATTACATTGGCTTGTGACGCCAACGCGGGGTCATCAAGCTGTGCTGCGCCTTTGGGCTTATGTGCCGCCAGCTTGCCAGCAATAATCATCAGGAACGGGGTCGACGCCATCGACAGCGTGACAACCGCGCCAAATAGGCTCGCAGCCTCCGGCTCAATCAACAACGCCTGTTGCGCCGCCGTGAACAACACAAACGCAAATTCGCCGCCCTGACTCAACAGCATGGCCATGATGATGGACGGCTTGCTCTTCAGCCCAAAGAAACGGCCAAGCGCAAAGATGATGGCAATTTTGACAGCGACCAACGCCAGCGCCAGCCCCGCCACAAACAGCGGCTGCGCGATAATGACGTCGACATCCAGCAACATGCCGACGGCAAGGAAAAACAGACCGAGCAGGATCGATCGAAACGGATCAATATCCGCCTCAAGCTCATGCCGGTACGGCGATTCAGCGAGCATAACCCCTGCAACGAACGCCCCCAACGCAGGCGATACGCCAATCGCCTGCATGACCGCGGCGCTAACGCAAACCGTGAACAGCCCAGTGACGATGAACAGTTCCCGTTCGGAAATCTTGCCGACAAGCCGCAACAATGGCGACAGCAAATAGCGCCCGGCGAGCACCAACCCCAATATGGCGAGGATTGCATATAGAACCAGCCGCCAGCCCGTAATGGCGCCTTCATCTGCCGGCGCACGTGACAATGCGGCGACAATCGTCAGCAATGGGACAATCGAAATGTCCTGAAACAACAGGATGGAGAAGCTTTTTTCGCCATAGTCGGTTTTCATGCGACCACGCGATTGCAGCAGCGGCAGGACCTGCGCGGTGGAGGACAAGGCAAGCGGCAGGCCAAGCACCAACGCGGCTTCCCAGCTAAAGCTCGGCATGGCGAGTTGAATGATCGCAAACATGCCAAGGCCGCAGAGCGTCACCTGCAGCGGACCGAATAATAAAATATCCCTGCGCAACAGCCACAATCGGCTGGGCGATAGTTCCAGCCCGACCAGGAAAAGCAGCAATATGATGCCAATTTCCGAATAGGCCAATATCGTCTCTGGCGCGTCAATCAGGCCAAGTCCGTCCGGACCGATGGCGATACCGGCAACCAGATACCCGAGCACAGCACCAAGCCCCAGACGGCGGAAAATGAGCACCGCAACCAGCGCTGCGCCCAGCAACACAACCCCGCCGAGCATCACGTCTGCAACAAGATTATGCGGCGCGTGCTCCATCAGCTTTTTTCTGTGATATTCTGCGCCGCAGCCAGAACCGCATCATAAGGCAGCAAGATGGCCGCATGCCGTGACGGATAATCGCTGGCCGCCGAAAGCAAATCGAGCTCAGGCCAAATGGCGGGCATTTCCCCCTCGCGCTTTAATGCATGGGCAATGCCATTGCGCAGTTCGTTGAGTATCGATAGGCTCAACCCATCGGCGTTCTGCCGTAAAATGGCGGCCGAGGCCTGACCCAAGGCGCAGGCATTTGCGCGCAAGGCCAGCCCGCATATATGCCCGCTTGCGTCGATCATCACATCTGCCTGCATCCGGCTTCCGCAAACGGGGGATCGGACCTCTGCCGAACCGTCGGGATTTTCAAGATGGTCATGCGCGACCAATGCGGTCGCGAGGCGGAGTATGTCGCGATTGTAGAGAGCGGAATCGCTCACTCGTTTGTTCCCGCGGTTTCGTCCTCGGTCCCGCGGTTCTCCTGAACGAAATCAGACATGGCAGTCCCGCTGGCGTTCAGCAGTGGATAGGTGCGTGATCCTGTCATCCATTCGGGGCGCTCCTCATCCGCGCCGAAGAACATGCCATAACCCATGACGAGCAACAGGAATATCAGCGTCGCCATCATCAGCCCCTTCAGCATTCCAAAGCCAAAGCCCAAGACACGGTCAAATGGCCCCAAAAGCGATTTGCGCGATCGCGCGCCAAGCGATTTCGCGATCCATCTGCCCAACGCGTAAATGACGATAACAATAGACAGAAACGCCACAATAGCCGCGCTTGTTTCCGACCCAATGGTTTCCGCCAACGCAGACGTGGCAGGGGCATGCAGCACGCGGACGGCAGCGATAACCAATATCCATGCAATCATCGACAGCGTCTCTTGCACAAAACCGCGCAATAAGCCGAAAACGGCTCCGCTGCCGATTAGGAAAAATACAATGATATCAAATGCGGTCATGTGAAGCTGCTGCCCAATCTATAATCCGGCGCACCTCGTCCGCAGTGCGCTCATATCGCCATTCAAGCCGCTAAACCGCTTGATTTCCGTCGCATATGACATGGCCTAAAAACAGATTTAGTGACGTCCCAGCATATGGTCAACGAGATTGGCCAGCGTGCGGAACTCTTGCGTCGAAATTCCCGACTGCCCCTTCACCGATGGCGGAACAAGTGCACGGCTGAAGCCAAGCTTCGCCGATTCCTTCAAGCGCAATGCGCCATGCGCGACGGGCCGAATTTCGCCAGACAAGGCGACTTCCCCAAACAGAACAGCATCAGAGGGCAAGGGCCGCTCGGCAAGGGCCGATACCAGCGCCGCCGCCACCGCAAGATCCGCCGCAGGGTCCGAAATGCGATATCCGCCAGCGATATTCAGATATACTTCAGCCGTCGAAAAGCTAAGGCCACAGCGCGCCTCCAACACCGCCAATATCATGGCGAGCCGTCCGCTGTCCCATCCGACCACCGCGCGCCGGGGCGTCGCACCGCTCGATAGACGCACGGTAAGCGCCTGAATTTCAACGAGCACTGGCCGCGTCCCTTCCAACGCCGGAAACACCGTTGCGCCAGTCACTTGTTCGGCGCGGTCGGTCAGGAACAACGCGCTTGGGTTGCCAACCTCTGTCAGGCCCTCTTCCGCCATGGCGAAAACGCCAATCTCATCGGTACCGCCAAAGCGGTTCTTCGATGCGCGCAATATCCGATATTGATGGCTTCGCTCACCTTCAAACGCCAGCACCGTATCAACCATATGTTCAAGCACACGTGGTCCGGCAATCGTTCCGTCTTTGGTGACATGCCCTACCAGCATCAATGCCGATCCACGCTCTTTGGCAAAACGGATCAGCTCTTGCGCCGACGCCCGCACTTGGCTGACGGTGCCCGGGGCGCCTTCAATCAAATCGCTGTGCATCGTCTGGATCGAGTCAATCACCAGCAACGCCGGAGGCGCGCCCTTCCCCATGGTGGTCAATATGTCGCGGACCGAGGTTGCCGCCGCCAATTGCACGGGCGCATCGCCGAGCCCAAGCCGCCGTGCGCGCAAACGCACTTGGTCGACAGCCTCTTCGCCCGAAATATAGGCAACGCTGAGCCCGCGCCGCGCCAAATTGGCCGCCGCCTGCAACAGCAAAGTCGACTTACCAATGCCCGGATCACCGCCCAGCAACGTCGCGGAACCCGGCACAAGGCCGCCACCCAGCGCACGGTCAAACTCAGCGATGCCGGTCGATGCGCGATCAGGTAGCTTGATATCGGTATTTAGCCCCGACAGTTCCACCGAACGTCCGCCCGAATGCAAATGATGCTTCAGCTCAAAGACTGTCGCGCTCGCCTCTTCCGCCAGCGTATTCCATTCGCCGCAGTCGTCACATTGCCCCTGCCAACGGTTCGCTTCCGAACCGCATGCCTGACACACATATTTGCGCTTTGCCTTTGCCATAAGCTGAAACTATCAGAACATATCAAGAACTCAAGCCGTAAAAAGCGCGCATCGGTGCTTGCGCACGACCTTTGGCGGTGTCACACCAACGGCATGCGTGAAAAAGAACTTCGGCTGGCGCTCATTTGTTATGGCGGGGTAAGCCTTGCCATCTACATGCATGGCGTCACGCGCGAGATTTGGCATATGGTCCGCTCCAGCCGCGCGTTCCATGATGCAGTGCCCGCAACGGGCGGCAGCGAGGCTGTCTATCACGATCTCCTTGCAGAAATGTCGCGGGTCAGCGGAACGAAGCTGCGCGTGCTGACCGATATTATCGC
>Ga0315908_10004050_pt1 | contig 10583 bp, 10 predicted proteins | sample LakEriMetagenome_12_FD_203520 | JGI IMG/M metagenome (GOLD analysis project Ga0315908, IMG submission 203520) | Freshwater fungal communities from buoy surface, Lake Erie, Ohio, United States - Buoy 4 MA124 | ecosystem: Environmental > Aquatic > Freshwater > Lake > Lake biofilm | place: USA...
GACAGCCAGAAGCAGAAGTGGGACCGCTACGCCGAGATCCGCGAGGAGATGGGCAAGCCCGTCGGGCCCGGCGAGGACAGGTGCCTCGTGATGAACATCCACGTCGGCAAGACCCGGGAACAGGCAATGGTGAAGGGCCGGCCCGGCCACGTGGAGTTCTGCAACTTCCTCTCCCCCTACGGCCGCTTCTCCAGCTACCGCAACCCCGACGGCTCGAAGGTCGCGTTCAACCACAACCCCACCGTCGAGGAGTCGAACGAGCAGAAGATCCAGATCGTCGGCTCCATCGACGACGCCGTCGACACACTCGGGTTCTGGCGTGACCTCCTCGACCTCAAGCACATCTGCTTCTTCTTCGACTTCCCGGGCGTCACGCGCGAGGAGATGATCGAGCAGATGCACCTCGTGGCCGAGGAAGTTCTGCCGCGCCTCGGGGAGAAGATGGAACGCAGGCCGCTGCCGTCCCTCTCCCCCCTCGTGTGAGCACGGCGGACCGTCCGGGTGCCCCCGGGGCGCCGGGCACGGAGGCACGCATCAACCTGCCGATGCTCGTGGAGCCCCACGCACACATCGACAAGGCGTTCCTCGCCGAGCGTGTCCGCAACGAGACCAACGACCTCATGGGGGCCATCGTTGCCCTGGATGCGGCGCGGGAGTCGATCACACAGGCTGACACACACGAACGGGCCGTGCGCGCCCTCAGGATGTACGCGGCGAACGGCGTGTCCACGGTGCGCACCCACGCCGACGTCACGCTCGCGAACGGACTCGAGTCGCTCGAGGCACTCCTCGCCGCGAAGAAGGACTGTGCGGGCATCATCGACGTCCAGGTCGCGATGCTCCTCTCGTGGCCCGTCACGGGACCCGGTTCGGCCGGGCTGAGGGCGCTGGCGGACCGTGCAGTCGCCGTCGGTGCGGACGTGGTGGGCGGCTGCCCCCACCTGGATGACGACCCCGCGGGTGCAGTCGAGTACCTCCACTCGCTCGCGGCCGCATCCGGGCTGCCCCTCGACCTGCACGCAGACGAGAACCTGAACCCCGCCTCGCGCGATCTCGAGCTGCTGGCCGACCTCATGCTGGGCAGCGGCAGCCCGGTGAGCGCGGTTGCGAGCCACTGCGTCAGCCTGTCCATGCGCCCGGAGCACGAGCAGAGAGCGGTCGCCCGAAAGGTGGCGGAGGCGGGCATCTCCGTGGTCTGCCTGCCGCAGACGAACCTGTACCTGCAGGCGAACGGCATCCGCACTGCTCCGCCTCGTGCACTCGCGCCGGTGCGCGTCCTCCTAGAGGAGGGTGTCAACGTGTGCGCCGGCGGTGACAACCTGCAGGACCCTTTCAACCCCATGGGGCGAGCCGACCCGCTCGAGGCCGCGAACCTGCTCGTCACGGTTGCCCATCTCTCACCGGAGGAGGCTCTCGAGTGCGTCACTGCATCGGCAGCGCACGCAATCGGTGCCCGGGGAATGGTGACTGCCTCCGGCACCTCCCCCGTCCTCTCCGTTCGGGCAACTACTGTTCGGGAGGCGTTGGCGACCGGAGCCCCTGACCGTCGCGTCGAGGACCCTGGCACCTCCGCCTCACACAAACGAAACAGAAAGTAAACACTGGCGTGACGCGTGCGGGGGAACCATCGTTTATGTTCATCGCGTGCGTTACGACCGGGTGTCTGAAGTCGAGATCGGCGGAACAATGACGCAGCCCAAACCACCCGCACTGAGCTTCGAAACGGTGTCGATGCGCTTCCCGGACGGGACGCAGGCACTCGAGGACGTGTCGCTCTCCATCACTCCCGGGGAGTTCGTGACGGTCGTCGGCCCCAGCGGCTGCGGCAAGTCCACGCTCCTCCGGATCGCATCCAACCTCGAGTCCGCCACGGGCGGGACCTGCCGCGTCGACCGGGACAGCATCGGGTACGTGTTCCAGGACGCCACGCTCATGGCGTGGCGGAACGTCCGCCGCAACGTGGAACTCATCGCCGAGCTCCACGGCCTGGACAAGGCCGAGCGGGCGGAACGAGCGGCCGCCGCGATCGAGCTCGTCGGCCTCACCGGTTTCGAGGACAAGTACCCGCGCCAGCTGTCGGGCGGCATGCGCATGAGGGCATCGCTCGCGCGGTCGCTCGTCATGCACCCAAAGGTGTTCCTGTTCGACGAGCCGTTCGGCGCCCTCGACGAGATCACCCGCGAGCGCCTGAACGACGAGCTTCTGTCACTGTTCCAGTCGCAGGGGTTCGCCGGCCTGTTCATCACCCACTCGATCTCCGAGGCCGTCTACATGTCCACGAAGGTCCTCGTGATGTCGGCGCGACCGGGACGGATCATCGCATCGATCGACATCCCGTTCGCCTACCCGCGCACCCACGACCTCCGGTACACCGCGGAGTTCGGCGAGACGTGCGCGAAGGTGTCGCACGCGCTCCGGGGGGCACACCAATGAGCACCCAGGACACCGCGCCCGTGGACACCGCGATGCTGAACGAGGTCCTGCCTGAGGTGAGCACCCAGCGCCGCTTCTCGGACTACGTCGGGCCGGCAGTCGTGTTCGCCCTCTTCATCGGGGTCTGGTACCTGCTCTCCTCCGTGATCCTCCCGACCCAGAAGAGGTTCCTGCTACCCACCCCGCACCAGGTGATCACCGACGGCTTCCTCGTGTGGCGCACCGGCGAGCGGCGCGGGTTCCAGCCGATCCTCCTGTCGCTCTGGGACAGCGCGAAGGTCGCACTCATCGGGCTCTGCATCACGATCGTCGTCGGCATGACGCTCGCCGTGCTGATGAGCAGCAAGCAGTGGCTCGAACGCGCCACCTGGCCGTACCTGGTCGCGATCCAGTCCGCCCCGATCCTCGCGCTCACGCCCCTCATCCGTGCGCTCATCGACGGCGCCATGAAGCAGCGTCTCCTGGTCGTGGTGCTGATCTCGATCTTCCCGATCGTCAGCAACACGCTCTTCGGGCTGCTGTCCGCCGAGAAGAGCCAGCACGAGCTCTTCACCCTGCAGGGAGCCAGCCGGTGGGTCAGGCTGACCAAGCTCCAGTTCCCCGCGGCCCTGCCGAACATCTTCGTCGGCCTGCGCATCTCGGCGGGCCTGGCCGTCATCGGGGCCGTCGTCGGGGACTTCTACTTCCGCAAGGGCGGCACCGTCGGCATCGGTGCACAGATCGACGTCTACCGCTCGCGCCTCTGGGGCGCCGAGCTCATCACCGCCATCATCATGGCGAGTGTCCTAGGTCTGGTCGTGTTCCTCTTCTTCGGCTGGCTCTCCCGCAGGGCCATCGGGAAGTGGCACATCACCACCAGGGGTCAATGACCCGCCGCGCAGAACCACCTCACCCACACAGGAGACACCCATGATGAAGAGAACCATTCTCGGCATCTCGATGGCTGCAGCCCTCACGCTCTCGGCGTGCGGCGGCGGCGACTCGAGTTCCGACACGACGGCGCCGGCGGAGGACACCACTCCTGCGGCCGGCGCAATCGACCTGACCGGCGTCTGCCCGGCCAAGGTCATCCTCCAGACCGACTGGAACCCCGAGTCCGAGCACGGGATGCTGTACCAGCTCATCGGGCCCGGCTACGAGGTCGACACCGAGAAGGTCGCCGTGCGCGGTGACCTCGTCGCGAACGGCCAGAAGACCGGCGTGCAGGTCGAGGTCCGCCCCGGCGGCCCGGCCGTCGGGTACCAGCAGGTCACCGCTCTGCTGTACCAGGATCCGGAGATCATGCTCGGCTTCACCAGCACCGACGAGGCAGTGAGCAACTCGGTGGAGAAGCCGACGAAGGCCGTCTTCGCCCCGTTCGTGAAGAACCCGCAGATCATCATGTGGGACCCCGCGACCTACCCGGAGGCCACGACCATCGCCGACCTCAAGGAGCCCGGCGTGAAGGTCCGCTACTTCGACGGAGCGGCCTACATGGACTACTTCACGGCGAACGGAATCCTCGACAAGAAGCAGGTCGACGGCACGTACGACGGCACACCTGCGTCGTTCGTCGCCGCGGGCGGCAAGGATGCCCAGCAGGGCTTCGGCACTTCCGAGCCGTACTTCTACGAGAAGGTCCTCAAGGACTGGATGAAGCCGGTCGCCTACCAGTACATCCATGACGCCGGCTGGACGGCTTATGCCTCCTCGCTCGGCGGCACGCCCGAGAGCCTCTCGAAGAATGCCGAGTGCCTGAAGAAGCTCGTGCCGATCATGCAGCAGGCCCTGGCGGACTACCTGAAGAGCCCCGACACCACCAACGCGATGATCCTTGACGCCGTCAACCAGATCAACAACGGCTGGGTGTACGACGCCGGGCAGGCGGCCGCCGCCGTGGAGAAGCAGATCTCCGACGGCCTCGTCGCGAACAGCCCCGACGGCACGCTGGGTTCGTTCGACCTCCAGCGCGTCACGGACTTCATCGCACTCGCGGAGCCGGTCTACGCAACGACCGGCGCCAAGGTGAAGGAAGGCCTCACCGCCGAGGACATCGTGACCAACGAGTTCATCGACCCGAGCATCAAGCTCGGCTGAACAACGGTCACTGACCGCACACGACGGGGAGGGGCGCTGCCCCTCCCCGTTTTGCGTTCACGGAGAAGGAGGGGGACCTTGATGATGCGCAGCGTGCCGACGCGTCAGCGGCCGAAATCGAACTTCGACACCTCGCCGAACACATCGCCGAGAGTGGCGACTGCGGTCCCGAACATGCGGCTGCCGAGTTCTGCTGTCGCGAGCGTGGGGTCACCGATGTGTCCCTCGGGGAAGAAGTCGTTCGACAACCAGCCGAACGGGACCGACCCGCCGAACCGCACGTGGGTGTTTCCTGCCATGCCCTCCGGCACCCGCCGGACAGCCTTCGACATGTCGACGAGGTCGGGCCGGATGTGCAGCATCACCGAGGTCTCGTCGGTGCCGCCGTGGATCCCCATGCCCAGTTCGCCCGTCGCCGAGGAGCCGCCCTGGTCCGCGGGCATGTGCGGGTGCGCGAGGAACGTCCTGAGGCCGTGCCTGAGGCGCAGCTCGCGGTTAGCCACCTGCAGGAGCGCGCTGTTGCCGCCGTGGCCGTTCAGGAAGAGCAGTCGCGTCGCGGGCGTCGCCGCGATGCTCCGGCCGATGTCGTTCAGCACTGCGAGCAGGGTCTCCGCCGAGAGCCAGACCGTGCCCGGGGACCAGGCGTGCTCGTTCGACTTCGTGAAGCCGAGCGGCGGGAGGAGCCACACGTCGTGGGCCTCGCCGTGCTCCGCCACCGCCGCGCGGGAGACCGCATCCGCGACGAAGAGGTCCGTGCCGAGCGGCAGGTGCGGGCCGTGCTGCTCCACGGCCCCGAGCGGCAGGACGACGATCGAGTCCCTCGACAGCACGTCGCCCACAGCGGCGCCGGGCAGGTCGGCGAGGAATCTCGTGCTTGGCATGCACCGAAACTACCCGAGTGGGACAATGGTCCGATGGACGTGAGGACCGGGAACGACTACGACGCCGTGGTCATCGGCGCCGGGCACAACGGCCTCGTCTGCGCCGCCTACCTGGCCCGCCATGGCGTCCGCACGCTCCTCCTCGAGGCGAGGGCCGACGTGGGCGGAACAGCGACCTCCGAGTCGTTCGCGGGTGCCACGGTCAACATCTGCAACTGCGACCACCTGACGTTCCGCACCACACCGATCGCGGACGAGCTCGGTCTCGCCTCCCACGGCCTGCGCTACGTGGACATCGAGCCGGCGCAGCTGAACGGCCACTGGGACAGCGACGGATACTGGTCGCTGCACCATGACGTCGACGAGACACTCGAGTCCCTCGCCAGGTCGGTCCCTGCGGACGTCGACGGGTACCGGCGGTTCGCCCGCGACGCGGTCCCCGTGGCGCGTCTCATCACGGAGGCGGCGAACAACCCGCCTTCCCGTGGCTCGCTGCTGGCCCACACCGCACGGCGCGGGGGTCGCGGTGTGGCCACGATGCTGCGGTGGAGCAGGCGTTCAGCCCTCGACGTACTCCGGTCGTACTTCGGCGACGAGCGGGTCTACGGCCCGGCCCTCGTCGAGGGCCCGGTGGTGTGGGGTCTGTCCCCCGACACCCCGGGGACCGGACTCGCGGCGATTGCGTTCGCCCTCCGCCACGTCACGCCGGTCGGCCGGCCCGTCGGCGGGTCGGGCGCGCTCCCGCGCGCACTGCTCTCCGCATTCGTCGCCTCCGGTGGAGTCGTGCGCCTGTCCACCAGGGTGACCTCGATCGACTGCGCCGGCGAGGCCGTGCGGTCGGTGACCACTTCCGACGGGACCGTCATCAAGGCGAACATCGTCATCTCGGCGTGCGACCCCCGCCGCACGTTCGTCGAGTGGCTCGGCAACCCGCCGGCGGGCGCCGCCTCGCTCGTGTCGAAGTGGTCGTCGATGCCGCACCAGGGCGGCTACGAGTCGAAGATGGACGTTGTCCTCGACACCGCGCCCCTCCTCGCCGGGATCCCCGAGACCCCGGCGTCCACCATCGTCATCAGCCCCACCGTCGAGGAGATGCGCCGCGGCGCGGCCGGGCTCGCGGACGGGTACGTCATGGACAGGCCCGCGATGCTCGCGAACTTCCCCGCGTACGCGGATCCCGGGCTCGCGCCGGCGGGACGCCACATCCTCAGCCTGGAGGCGCTCTACACGCCGTACGCGCTGCCCGGGGGGTGGCACGGGAGCGAACTGCCGGACAAGTGGCTGTCGCGCCTCGCCGGCCGCATGCAGCCGGGGTTCCTCGATTCTGTCGTGGCGCAGCGCACGGTCACGCCGGATCTCTACGAGTCCGAGTTCCACCTCCCCATGGGGCACGCCACGAGTTTCCCCGGCGGGCCGCTCTCGGCGTTCATGGGTGTCGACCGGGAACTGTCGCGCTACGAGACTCCCGTGAGGGGCCTGTTCCTCACCGGCGCCGCCACGTTCCCGGGGGCGGGCGTGTGGGGGGCGAGCGGCCGCAACGCGGCGCTCACCGTGATCAAGCGTCTTTGACGATCTTGTCCTTGGTGACCACGGGGTCCTTGTCGCTCCACGGGAAGTTGATCCACAGGTCGGTCTTCTTCCATGCGTAGTCGCACTTGACGACCGAGCGGGGCTTCTCGTACAGGACCGCGGAGCGGACTTCCTTCACCCGGCCCCGGAAGAACTCCTCGACGATCTTCAGCGTGTGCCCTGTGTCGGCGACGTCATCAACGATGAGGACGCGCGCGAACCGCAGTTCCACGAGGTCAGGGACCGGCGGGAGGATCATGGGAACGGGCAGGCGCTCGTCCACGCCCGTGTAGAACTCCACGTTCATCGTGTAGAGGTTCTTCACCGCGAGCGCGTAGCCAAGGGCTCCCGCGGCGAGCAACCCGCCGCGCGCAATCGCGAGGATGATGTCGGGCTCGTACCCGGAATCAGCGACCATCGTCGCCAGGTCACGGGTCGCCGTGCCGAAGATGTCCCAGGTCATGATCTCGCGCTCGCTCACGTCGCCAAAACTAGTCGCCGGGGCGGTCACGGGTCGTCTCCGCGACGTTGACAGAATGTCAACTGCCGTACTCGGGCCTTCGCTTCTCGGCGCGGGCGGTGCGCGCCTCGGCTGCATCAGCCGAGAACGAGGCCATGATCTGCTGCCGGTTCTCCAGGTCGATCGCCGCCTGCAGGCCGGGTATCTCGAGCGCCGACCACATGCCCTCCTTGGTGAGCGCAACCCCGATCGGGCTGTTCAGCATGATCTCGTCCGCCTTCGCATACGCCGCCTCGAGGAGGGCCTCCCCGGGCAGCACCTCCGTGACCAACCCGATGCGGGCAGCCTCGGCGGAGTCGAAGATCCGGCCGGTCAGCATGAGTTCCTGCGCGCGGGCGGCCCCCACCAGCCGCGGCAGCAGCCAGCTGGTGCCGATGTCGCAGGCGGACAGGCCGATCCTGATGAACGCGGCGTTGAACCGTGCGGACTCGGCCGCGAGCCGTATGTCGGACCCCAGCACGAGGGCGAACCCGCCGCCCGCGGCCGGGCCGTTCACCGCCGCGATGACCGGCTGCGGGAGGGACCGCATGGCGGGGATCAGGGACGCGATGTGCTTCTGCACCGCCAGGCCCTTCTCCACGCGGCCGTGCCACTCGAAACCGGGGGCCTCCCCGTACCCGTTCAGGTCGAGCCCCGCACAGAAGCCTCGCCCTGCGCCGGTGAGCACGACGACGCGGCACGTGCGGTCGGCGGCGACAGTGCGCAGCGACGCATGGAGATCCTCCACCATCGCGGAGGTCATGGCGTTCAGTTTGTCCGGCCGGTTCATCGTCAACTGGACGATGCCATCGCGCGGACGGGAGATCTCGATGTCGGGCATGCCACATGGTCGCACGACTAGCCTTCCCCCATCGCACCCGGACCACGACCCCGGCTCGGCACGACCCTCGCGGGACTGCGCAACGGGCACAACGACCCGACCGTGAGGATCTCGGCCGGGCGGCTCGCGCGGGCCACGATCGGCCCCGCCGGCCCGGTGGGGTTCGTCTGCGAGGAACTGCCCGACGGAACGGTCTCCGTGACCACCGGAGGCGCATCGGGGCCCACCGTGGAGATGCTCGGCGCGCACCCGTTCTTCGGGGACGACGACCCGGGGCATGACGTGGTCCCCGTCCACGCGGCAGTCGCGCGGGCGATGGAGCGCCACGGCGACGTCCGGCTGCCGCGCACCGGCAACCCGTACCACGAGCTCCTCCCCGCCGTGCTCGCGCAGCGCGTCACGTCTGCCGAGGCCGTCACCCAGTGGCGCGAGATGTGCCTCCGCTGGGGCGAGAGCATCCTTGTGGACGGCGTCCAGATGTGCACCCCGCCGCGGCCGGACGTGCTCGCACGCGTGCCGTACCACGAGCTGCACCTGCTCGGCGTCGACCGGAGACGTGCTGACGCGCTCCGCAACGTCGCACGGCACGGCGAGCGCCTGCTCACGGGCTGGCGGACCGATCTCCCCGTGCACGAGCGCACACTCAGCCTCACCTTGATCCCTGGTGTCGGAGAGTGGACCGCGGCGGTCGCGGGGTTCGTCGCCTTCGGCGACCCGGACGCGCTCGACGTGGGTGATTTCCACACCAAGAACACCGTGGCCCACGCGCTCGCCGGGCGGCCCCGCGGCACGGACGAGGAGATGTGCGGGATTCTCCGCCCGTACGCCGGCCAGCGGGCCCGCGTGGTCATGTGGCTCAAGCTTGACGGCTGGCGGGCACCTGCCCGGGGACCGAAGAGGCGTATTGTTTCCATCGCCCGTCTGTAGGCGATTATGACCGCGACACTGAGAGAAAAGCTGGCCCGCTGGACGGGGACCACCGGGGCGGCCACGCCCTGGCAGAGGGCCCTCTACAGGGGCATGTTCGCCTACTTCCTCAGCCGCGTTCTCGTGGTCCTCGGGGCCGGCGTGGGCATCGCCGCCCATGCCGTGCGCGACCGCTGGGAGGACAAGGTGCCCGTGGAGGGCATCCACGCCCTCGTGCGTGTGTTCGACAGCTGGGACGGGCACTGGTACATGGACGTCACCCGGCTGGGCTATCCCCGCGACATCCAGGCGAACGTCACGTACTTCGTGAGCGACGCGAGGGCGGCATTCTTCCCCCTGTACCCGCGGACGGTGCATTACCTGGACATGCTGCTCCCGGGCGGGCCCGTGAGCGTCGCGCTCGCGCTCAATCTCGTCCTCGGCGGGCTCTTCATCTATCTCATCGGGCGGATCGCGCGGGAACTGTTCGACGACCGCACGGCGGAGCGCACCATGATCGTCGCGGCCCTCTTCCCCGGGAGCTTCGTGCTCAGCTGGGCCTATTCCGAGGCCACGATGCTCTGCCTCGCCGGCCTCATGTTCCTGGCGCTCGCCCGCCGGAGATGGCTCCTCGCCGGGATCCTCGCCGCGTTCGGCACCGCCGCCCGCCCGAACGCCGTCGCGCTCGTGGCGGCGTGCGCCGTTGCGTCCCTCATCGCGATCAAGGAGGACCGCGAGTGGCGGTCGCTCATCGCGCCCCTGCTCTCCCCCATCGGCTTCGTGTCATTCATGGTCTTCCTGCGCCACCACACCGGCGAGGACTGGGCCTGGTTCCGGGTCCAGCGCGAGGCGTGGAAGGAGGGGACCAGTTTCGGGGCGACGGCGGTGACCCGGACCTTCGACTTCTTCCTCAACCCGATCTCCTCGCCGACCAGCATGCTCACGAGCGCGTCCGTCATCGCCATGGTCATCGCCGTCTGGGCGGCGCGCCGGCACCGGCTGCCGCTGCCCCACATCGCCTACAGCGCGACTGTCCTCTTCCTGATGCTCCTGCCGGCGACGGTCACGGCCAGGCCGCGGTTCCTGTTCACCGCCTTCCCGCTCCTCATCCCCGCCGCGCGCATCCTCCGGGACGACGAGGACACGTGGTGGCCGCTCACCCTCGTGGTTCTCTCGAGCGGGCTCGTTGCCGTCACCGGCCTCTACACGGTGTTCGGCGCGATCCCCTGATCAGCCGAGCGGGAGACGGCGCCACACGGCCTGGGGCAGCAACCTGAAGATGCCGAACACCCAGCGCAGGACTGACGGCGCGTACACCACCGTGGCCCCCGAGTTCGCCGCCTTGGCCACGATGTCGGCGACGTCACCCGGGGTTGTC
>Ga0315908_10004052_pt1 | contig 10581 bp, 5 predicted proteins | sample LakEriMetagenome_12_FD_203520 | JGI IMG/M metagenome (GOLD analysis project Ga0315908, IMG submission 203520) | Freshwater fungal communities from buoy surface, Lake Erie, Ohio, United States - Buoy 4 MA124 | ecosystem: Environmental > Aquatic > Freshwater > Lake > Lake biofilm | place: USA...
TTAAATATTTTATAAAAATTAGTTGTTATTATTATCAAATTATGCAAAATATTTGATAAGATAAATATTTAAATCTATTGTAATACAATTGTTTAATCTTTTATTAATTTATTCTTAAATATCATTATATTCTTAAATTTCTAATTATTCTAAAAATTCTTTATTTAAATGAAGATTGTATTATTCTTTTTTAATTATTTATTATAATTATTTAGACAAATAAATAAAACTATATAAAACATTATCAACATATTTTAATTTGATAGATTTTTAAAGATAATCAATAATATATAGGATTTTATAAGTTTATTCTAAAAAATGCAAACCTGATTAGGTTTGAAAAAAAATTGAATTTAACTAATAAAATGGATTGTTTTTTTTTTGAATATCATAATAAGATTAAAAATCAAAAATATTCTATGCTTAAACTTAATTCAATGCTTAATATGATTTATATTTATTGGTAAATATAAAGTAAGGAATATAATTATCAAGTAAAATAAAAATAAAATTAAGAAAGAATTTCTTGATTGAATATAAAGTAGATTAATTAATTTAAAGAGTTTAAATATTAGTTTGTAATAAGGATTAGTCAAGAAGTTTAATAAAGTCATATTATTACAAATTGATATAAACTTAGGTATCAAAATTAATAATAACACAAGATTAAATAGTAGATGATAGTTTATTATGAAGATAATTCTTATATTTGCTGTTAATTCCTACTACAAAACTCTTGGCATTTGATAATAAATCCATCATGCTTGCAGGAAGGTAAGGGAAATAAATGCATCTAATTTGAAAAGGCTCTATTAATCTTATTAATGATTCAATCATCATACTCAGTTTTTTATCATCTTTATATTCAAATATTATTCGTTTTTCTTCTAATATAGTAATTACTAAATTTAAAATCTATTCTAAACTCATTAATTTTAAAAGCATTTATAATCCTTTCTCGTTTATTTCCAGTATTTCATTAATTCTTCCTTTAACTTATTGCTTTAATATATGTTTTTCTTTTTCCTTATTTGTTTGATTCAACATTTATAATTCTAATTATTAATTTTTGTCTTCTTATTCTAGAATTCTCATAAATATCAATACATGAAATTCAAACAAATATTTTATCATCATTTATTTTCTTTAATTTTTTTAATTTTATTGCTTTTATTCTATTTGATTAGATTAATTAATATCTAATTATTTATTTTATTAATATTAATTATAAAGTTGTATTATTTTAATATCAATTTATTTTACATTAAAAAACTAAATTTAACTTTTGATTTCATCAATTATTTCTGTGTATAAAATAACTTTATTGTCATTAGTATTTTTTAAAAAGTTATCTTATAAATATAAATTAATATTGGTTAACAATTCCAAATTAGAATAACTAGATATAAAAGTAATTGATCTTGGAATAAATAATGTTTCATATTAATTAGTCTAATCATTAATCACTTCTATCTAATTATAATATATTAGAGAAGAACAGTATTTTTTGCAAATAAAATCATCAAACATAATAAAATTTATTATTTTATCTTCTTTATTGTAAACCAATTATTTATCTAAATTTTACTCATAAGTTTTATTAATCTGCTAATTTTTTTTATCATATATTCTAAAACCTTCAGAAAAAATCCAAAAATGTATATTTTTAAGATAATTGCTTTTTTCTTTTAAATTATGATTTGAATATTAATCTAAAATTTCAATTTTATATTCATTATTTCTTAACTATTTTTTTGAATAGACTTAATTTATATAAAATATTTACTTTGATTATCAAAATCAATTCCTATCATTAAATATTCTTATATAGAAAAATCATTTTTATCCATATTTAATTGTTATAATTAATTTAAATAATCTTATAATTAAATTTAATATTATAATTAATTTAATATTAATATATAAATATAAATAAAGTAAATATTGTATAGTATTTGTGTTTTATAAATAGATTTTTATATAATAAGTAAGTAGTAAAAATATAATCAAATATAATAAAGATATAAGATGGAGTATAATAAAAGATAGTATTCATAAGAGAGTGATAGATATGAAAACAAAAGAGAAAATAATAAAAGAGTTTCATCATCTTAGAATAGTTAAATTTATATTAGAGGAACTCCAAGACATATTGAAGAAGATGAATTGAGAGAGTTATTTGAAAAATTTGGAAAGATTAAAGATGTTTCTATAAAAAATGGATATGCCTTTATAGATTTTTTAGATGGAGAGCAAGCTGACAAAGTATTATATAGATAAATTAATTAGATAATTAATTTTTAGTTTTATTAAGAGATGCAGAGGCATAATACATCATACAATATCAAATATATCATCAATAATATTAATCTATTATCATTTCTTCATTTTTAATTTAAATTATAATATAATATAGGCAGTTCAAGCTATGGATAGAAAATATTATGAAGGAAAAAGGTTGGTTGTTGAAAGAGCAGGAGAAAGGAAACCAAGGCCAGTCAGAGGTCCTTAACAGGATGATAAGTGTTTCAAATGTAATGCAAGGGGTCATTGGTATTATACAATTAAAATATATATTATTACCATATCTTATTTAATATATATTTAAAATTGCATATTATATAATTATGTATAACTTTTGATAATACAATCAATATTAAGATATTAAATAATAAAATATTAATATATTATAATATAAATTAATAGGGCAAATGAATGTAAATATCAAAGAAGAAGAAGAAGTTCTTCAAGCAGGAACTATAGAAAAAGAGGCCGGTCTTCTTCATACAGCTCTTCGTACTCTTCATCTTCAAGATCTTCTTCATCATACAGCAGATCTCGGTCGTATTAAAGAAGAAAGAATAGAAGGTAAAGAACCAATAAATATAGTAGCAATAGAAGAAAAAGAAGCTACAGAAGTCGATCATATTCCAATAGTTCTTCTTCTTACTCTTCTAAAAGGAGAAGTTACTCTAGATCCAAGTCTAATAGAAGGGGCAAAAAGTACTCCTCCAGAAGCAGGAGCAGGTCATAAAGCATAAGCAGAAACAGTAGATCAAGTAGTCACAATAATAACAATAATAACAATAATAATAATCAAGATAATCACTCATAAAGAAGTTAGAGTTAAAGTCAGCATACTAACTAGCATAGTAAGTCTCAATCTCAAAATAACTCTTGATTATTATTTAGTATTTCCTATATATTTTATCAATTTCATATTTTTTTAAACTGCCTGAATTTTCTTATTCCCTCCTTAATTTCATTTTTGTTATCCATATAACTTACCTAACTTATATTTGTATTATTATTATTTGTACTTAATATATTATTATTATTCTATATCTTTTATTATCCTTTTTCATTTTCATACATTTCCTTCTTATTTGAGAAAGTATTAAATGTATGTCTAAATTATTTTTTGTTTTATTAATTTTAATCCAAGTAACATTTTTCTAGAAATTCATTTTCCTATTTTTATTTATATTTTATAAAATCCAATGTTTGATTAAAAATTTTTTAGTACAATACCTTTTTTTAATTTTCTTTATTCTATTATATCAATCCAAGATCAATCAATTATTTTTTAAAATTATTTTAATTGTATAATTCTACCTCTTTTTTTAATTATTTGCATTCTCTGTTTTAATTATTTTATTATACTTATAAATAATTTTATTCTTGAATTTCTTTTTTATAAATAGTTATATTCATGTACTTTTTTTTAATACTCTTTAATTTTTCAAATTTATCAATATCTACATTATTTGAAAAACTTACATATTATGAAAATTTAATATTACATTTTGAAATATTTTCAATTGATTTAATTACTAACATTAAATGTTTAATTAAGGTTGATATTATGATTTTAATTCAATTTTATTATTTATTTGTTATGCATTTTAAAAGTATTACTATATTGCTTGTTTTCTAAAAATAAGTTATATTATTTTGCTTTTTCAATCAATTATTTAAATTATTATTTTTATTTTAAAATGATTCCATTATCGTATCCATCAAATTAAGATTTTATACTATAATTATGAAATTTTTATTATTTGTTATCTTAAGAAGAGAATCTGAAATTTTGAAAGGTCGATTATAATTTCATTAAATAATAATTATAAAAATGAAAATTTTTGAATTAAAAAATAAATAAATATTAAGAAATATAAATAATTGTGTATTAAATAATTTAAATACTAAGTATAAAAGATAAATAAGTTATATAAGAGGAGATGTTAAATGTTCCATCATAATAAAGTGGATTAAATAGAGAATACACAAACTAAAATAAAAATGTGAGCAAATTAAATAAAGCAACAACAAAAATGAAAGATAACAGCAAGATGAAAAATGATACAAAATATAAAACGAATTAAACAAATGATAAAGTATAATATGTGACTCATAATAATATGATTGCAACTCCTAAAGAATTAATATCAAATGATTTTAACTAAAAAGGATAATAATATATAGAAAGCAGAGAGTAACAATAAGAAAAAGGAAAACAACAAAGCAAACAATAAACTGTTAAAGGAAGTAACAGTATAATGGAAAGCAGTCAGAAAAGTTTAATGCAAAGTATGGACAAAAGTTCAGGAAGTGACTAAAAATAATCATCAAGCAATATGAATGAAAAAAGTCAAAGCGCAAGTAAAATGTCAGAAACTGAAAATAGCGAGGAAGAATAAATAAAAAAAAAGAAAAAAAAAGTAAATAACACTTTAACAGAAAAAGATCTAGAAGCATTTGTGTTTATTGATTTAGAAGAAACTGAAACTCAAACATTCCTTTACATTCCTTCTAAAATATTCTTGCAAGATAGTACAATAAGCAAAGAATTAATAAAAGCGAATTAGAAGTATGATCTATTAGTAAAAGACAAATTAGGAAACGATAATTTCTCAGCAAGAGGAACATAATCGTTTAATTTTGAGCCTAAGCAAAAAGGATTCCAAACTTTCAAAATAGAAAAAGCAGATTGTGGAATCTAATAATAATCTTACGATATCTAAGACAGTTTTGCAAAGGATGAATTTACGTAAAAAGAATTACTACAACAAGAAATCTTATTAGCAGTGGACAAAGAACTAAAAGAGAAACTAAATAATCCTTATTGTCTGCTTCCAACGAACATGTAATCATTATTATTGCATAGCAAGAAAGATATCAGCAACTAAAGAGAATATTAAGAATAAATGAACAAGATAGAATCTCAAAAGGTAAAAAAAAATTAATTAACAGGTGGGACTACAACTAATTAAATGTCAAATCAACCTACTAATAGCTACATTGACAGAGACTCATCTAAATAAAATCAAACAGGAAGCATAAATCCAAACACAAGTCAATATCAGAGCAAAATGAGGTAGCTGACAGTACAGAAAACATTTGTGAATAAAAATAATACCTAAAAAGGACTTGACAATGCTTAATAATAAATTGATATAGAATAATAGGAATTGTAGTATTTGGCAGAAGTGATCAAATTATCAGAGAATCAGCCATCAGAACAGGAACAACAAGCTTTATCAAATGAATAGTTATATTTGTCATCCAAGTACATGGAAAGAATATTGAATCAAAACACTTATCATAAGCAGATCATTGCCTATAGGAATTATCCAGAAGTCAAGATTGAAAAAATGGAGACTCAAGATTAGAATAAGAGATTGGGGGGTATTAGAAACAAGATCAATCTCAATAAGAATTAAAATCAGAAGATTGAGGATGATAAGAACACTAAAAAAGAAGAGAACAATCTTTAATATCTGTTCAAATTTAGTTGTGAATTAACAAAGGAAAGGTAAGTTTCATGTGTCGATTGGAATTATATGAATTAAGACCTTTTGGCATGTTCTTATGGGGAGTTTGATATGAATACTAAGGGAAATGGTATTCTAGCTTTTTGGACTCTAAAGAATCCTTCTTATCCTGAAAGGCTAATAAGGACTGAAAGTAGGATACTCACTTGCAAGTTTAGTGAAATCAATCCTAATCTTATTGCAGCAGGAACCATGGATGGAGGAGTCCTTATTTTTGATATTAGAAAAAATACTAATAAGCCAGTTGCTCAGAATTATGATATTAATGATAAATCCAAGAGTGGAAAGCATAATGATGCTGTTTGGGAAGTCTAATGGGTCAAAAAAGTAAATATATACATATATTATATACAATAGATATACATATGTACTTATAAATATGAATAAATATATAATTACTATTATTTATATTAGAAAAAATATGATAATATTATAATTATATAATAGGGAGGGAAGATGGATTCCGGAGAAGCGTTAGTAAGTATTTCTTCTGACGGATAAATATTAGAATGGAGTATGAAGAAGGGCCTAGAGAAGACAGAACTAATGAAATTAAAACGATAGAACACTTAATCGAAAGACAACCAAGAACAAGGCGTAAACTTCAGATTAGCTGCAGGTTTTTCTTTTGATTTTATAAAGAATGAACCTTCAATGTACCTAACGTGTACTGAAGAGAACACTCTACATCGCTGTAGTAAGTCTTACCAAGAGCAATATTTAGACACTTACTTAGGACATCAAGGGCCCATTTATAAAGTCAGGTGCAATCCCTTCTGGAGTGATATCTTCCTTACTTGTTCCGCAGATTGGAGTGCTAAATTATGGAATTGGAGAGAGGATTCCTTTATCTAGTCTTTTTAAAGTCTAGATCTATAGGATGAAGTCATGGATATTGAGTGGAGTCCACATTCTTCTACTCTCTTCGGAACTGTCTGCAAGGATGGAAGGTTGGAGTTGTGGGATCTTACCAAAAATAATATGTTGGATCCATTTGCATCTGAAAAAAGTATTTATCATTACATTATCATCAATCTCATCAATATCATTATTATCTTCATTATTATAATTATTATCCTAATCATTATATTATTTTTGATTAGATGACGGAAATAATATTTTCCCTTCCAAAACATGTTTAAAATTCTGCTCAGGAGCTCCAATATTAGTAACAGGTGATGTTGCTGGTGATGCAAGAGTATATAGACTTTATGGTAATAAAATAAATAATAAATAAATCTTAAGGTTATGAAGACTGCGATCCAAATATTCAAGAAGAAAGACTAATTAAATTGCTACACCCAGCAGGCTATACCAAAGGAAATAAAGATATTTAGGAAGTTTAAATTTGATAATAAAAACTTATAATACATCATCATCATCATTAGCAACAATTTTTTTTTTTTTCCTCATTCAGTTTCTACTTTTTAATTATAATTTCTTCCTTCTATTTAATTCCGCCTTATTTGATTCCTAAACTCTATAAAGTATTTTTAATAAAGTACTTCGTTATTTGGATCTATAAGCTATTAATCAATTTTTTGTATTATTTTGGCAGTTGCTTCTTAAAATACAAGATCGATATTGAATCCAGTTTTGGCAGATGTTTCATAATAATCAAGGGCATTATTTTATGCAAATTCTTTAGCTTAATATTCTGTGACTTATCTGCTATTAAAAAATAAAATATCATTATTTTACTTATCAGCCAAGTCTACTTTATTGCCCACTAATACCATTTACACATTTTAATGAGATTACTATTGAGTATCTTCTAGCCATCTTTTTATATTGCTGAAACTCTCAGGATTAGTCACATCAAACACTAAAATACATCCAATAGAGCTAATCTTTTATTATTGATTGATTTTTTACCCTCAGTAATAGGATCTTGTTATCGATTTAAATGATTCCTGTCCAGCCTATTTTATTATTATTTTCATTAATTTTTATTTACTGTGTCCCATATTTATAATCTCACATTTTTGTCATTTATTTTCATGTTCCTTGATCCAAACTCTACTCCTATTGTTGGATCATGTTCATCTTTAAATCTCTTATCAATAAATTATAAAAGAATGCAAGACTTTCCCACATCTTATATTATAATTATATTTTACTTTAATCACCAACTATTACATATTTAAAAAGATAATTGTATGTATTCATTAGATAAATTTTATTATATTTATAATAATTAAAATTTTTAAATTTTATTTAGATTAATTTTATTATTTTTTAATTATCTATATAAAATGAAAAATAATTTTTTTTAAAAATTAGATATTTATGGCCAAAAATACTAAATTATTTATGGAAATAGTTATACAAATAATACTCCTGTAACAAGAATATCAAGTATTATTTACGTTTCAATATTTATTTTTTTAATAATTTGGTAAATAATATAAATATATGCTGAAAAAAATACTCTTATTATAATTAAAAATACTTAAGAAATTAGTGATTTTAATTTAAATTTAAAATAAGCTACTTAAAGTCCAATAGTAGTTGCTATTAGTATTGATTATCCATTTTTCTAAAATCAGAGTCATAAAAGTTTAAAATTTATAAAAAATTATTCTTTTATTGAATATTTTAATATATTTATAATAAATGATTATTAAATGGATGAAAATAGACCGAAATATATCTAATAAATAAACTATTAGTTCAAAATGGAATAATGTAATGAAACTCATTTGAATGATTAACAAAAATATATTTTAAAGGAATTTAATTAATTTTATTGTATTCCTTAAAATGAAACTATTTATTTCAAGAAAAATTAATACAATTTTAAAATAAATGTTGAGACAAAAAATCATTCAAAAATTAATAACGATTTGTTTTTTAATCCATTATAGTTAACACCATAATTTAATTTGGAAATATTGATATAAGATTATGAATTTAATTAGATGAATAAATCTATTTAAAAACAATATTAAAGTTATAGTATAGAGTTTGACGCATATAAAACTGCTATAAACTCATATTTTGATATTTTTTTATTAAATATTTAAAAATAAAATTTTATTCCTTATTTTGAAAATAAATAACTAGAATTAAAGTGGAAATTTTTATTTAATTAAACTATAAGTTAAGATTATAATTAGAGAAATTTAGAATCATATGATTTAAAATAAGGAATGGATGATTATATTAAATAAATTTAAAATTAAGCTTTTAATAAAACTATAAAAGTCCCAGATAAAAAATTTTATATGATAGTTCATTTTTAAATGAATTTAGAATAGCAACAATAAATTTATATATAATATTATAATATTTAGAATTGTATTAATGATTTATTTTCTTAAATTTCTATTATATCAAATATTCTAATGATTTCATGCAGTTTTTATTTTAGTTTAAATTTTAAAAATTAGATTGTTAGAGATTTTAAATAAAAATTTTTTATCGGAAAATAAAAAAAAATATATTAAAAAAATTTAAAAGAAAAATCTTTTAAAAAAAGTGAAATTAATCATGATAATAGAAAAACTATATTATAATAAATTAATTAAAATTAAGAAAATTTTAATAAATCTTTAAAAGAAAAAATATAAGGTTAACTTTAGCTGCCTTAATCATCAATCAGTTAAAAGATTAAAGAAAAGAAAAATAAAATTTAAAATAAAAGTGAATAATTCGAGTAATAATTTGATAATTTAATAACTAATTAAAATGATTAAAATAATGATAAAATTGATCTTTAAAAAATCAATAAAAAAGATGATATAATAATTTCTCAAAATAAATATGATTAAATTAAACTAAAACTTTAATAAAATCAATAAATTTCTGTAATTTTATTATAAATTATAATAATAGATTGTATAAATAAAAAATACTGAAAATAATACATTAAATTAATCTTAGTTATTTAGTTTAGATGAAAATGTTAAATAAAATGAGACAGATTAAGTTTAAAAGTATCTAGATATAAGAAATCTATATTTACTTTAATTTTAAATAGAAAGACTTAAACTAATATTACTTAATAAAAAATAATTGTAACTATTTGATTATATAGATATTTATCAATAATTTTAAACAAAATAAGATTTATCTAATGAATAATAAAATGAAAAGATAAATTATAAACAAGCCAAAAAATTATACAAAGCAATAAAATAGTAAAGTTTAAAAAAGAAATATTTAAAATTAATTAACCTAGTAAAAAAATCATTTGATTGAAAAAACATGTTCATAATATATTTAAAATATTATAATTAAAATTATTAATATAAGGTGGGCCTTTTTGGAGTTCAGGTCCCATTACGTACCCCCTTTCTATATAGAAACATAAATGTGGTTTGATTCTGATAATATAACAAAAAAATATAATAATATTAAAAAAATTTATTTAAAAATAATTAATATATAATAAATCATACCAATTATGATATTTATGATCATTCATAAACATGTATTAAAAAGAATATTAAACATGATCACAGTAAATAAATTTATATATATCATAAAATAAACTAAAAATAACAATCAAAAAAAATTTGAGCTTGTTTTGAATATCTTCTAAATAAAATAAAGAGAAAAAAATCAATATATTAACATAGAATAATAAATATAAAATATATATAGAAATATTGAAATTTATATTATGAAAATAGAAATTTTGAATTTAATATTATGAAATTGTTGTTGATGTTGTTATTGTATTTTTGTATGAAAATAGAAATATTGAAATTTTTATTATGAAAATAGTAATATTGAAATTTAT
>Ga0315908_10004054_pt1 | contig 10577 bp, 9 predicted proteins | sample LakEriMetagenome_12_FD_203520 | JGI IMG/M metagenome (GOLD analysis project Ga0315908, IMG submission 203520) | Freshwater fungal communities from buoy surface, Lake Erie, Ohio, United States - Buoy 4 MA124 | ecosystem: Environmental > Aquatic > Freshwater > Lake > Lake biofilm | place: USA...
ATGATCGTACTTAATGTCCTTTACGTTCTCCAATTTGTTGTCTCCACATAGCGTAATACAATCCTTTCTCCTCTAGTAAACTTTGGTGGTTTCCAGATTCAATCACAGTGCCCTTCTCTAATACATAAATTCTTGTTGCGTGGATAATCGTGCTAAGTCTGTGTGCGATCATGATGGTGATTTGCTCTCTTTCTTTAGATAAGTCACGAATGGTATCTGTAATAGATTCTTCGGTTAAACTATCTAATGAGGAAGTAGCTTCGTCAAATATCAATAAATGCGGATGTCTAAGTAAAGCTCTTGCAATAGAGAGTCTTTGCTTTTCTCCACCACTTAATTTTAAACCACCTTCTCCAATCACAGTGGCTAAGCCATTGCCACCTTTATATAAAATATTAGCACAACTTGCTTTTGTCAACGCCAGTAGCATATCCTCTTCAGAGGCATCTGGTGCAACGAATGCCAAGTTTTCTTTGATGGTTCCAGCAAAAAGTTGTGTATCCTGCGTTACAAAACTAATTTGATTTCTAAGTGCACTCATATCTATTTGTGCCGTATTTACACCATTCATTAAAATCTCTCCTTCTTGTGGTTCGTATAATCCCACCAATAATTTAACCAAGGTACTTTTACCCGCACCAGATGGTCCAACAAATGCAATGGTTTCCCCTTTTTTGGCTTCAAAACTAATTTGATCAATGGCTTTAAAATTAGCAGTTTGATGTTGAAAGCCCACTTGTTTAAAAGCTAACTGCTCAATTTCGCCAATGGCAATTGGGTTTGCAGGTGGTGTATCTATTGGCTTTTTCATCAAGGCATCAAAATTATTCAAAGACGCTTCTGTCTCTCTATAACTTAAAATAATACTACCAATTTCTTGTAATGGCCCAAAAATAAAGAAGCTATAAAACTGTAAGGAGATCAATTGACCTACTGTCAAAATTTCTTTAAAGATCAACCACATTAAAGTGAATGTAATGACTTGTCTTAAAGCATTCACCATCGTGCCTTGTATAAAACTTAAAGAACGAATATTTTTTACTTTCTTTAGTTCAAGTGCTAATATTTTATACGTGTTATTATTGAGTCTGTTAATTTCTTGACTGGTCAATCCAAGACTTTTTACCAATTCAATATTCCTTAAACTTTCTGTAGTGGTACCTGCCAAGCTAGTTGTTTCTTTTACAATATTTTTTTGAATGACTTTAATCTTCTTACTCAGTAAATTAGTCACATAAGCAATCATGCTAGCACCTCCAATATAAATTGGAATGATAGACCAATGAAGACGGGTTGCATAGATAGAAACAAATACCACACTCACTACAATTCCAAATACCACATTGATCACATAGCTGATGAATTTTTCACAATCTGCACGTGCTTTTGTAAGGATGGATAAGGTTTCACCACTTCTTTGGTCTTCAAAAGCTTGGTAGGGTAATTGCATGGAATGCTTTAAACCATCTGTAAATAAGGCAGCGCCAAATTTTTGAATAATCACATTTACAATATAATCCTGAAAAGCTTTTGCAATCCTACTCACCATGGCTGTTCCAACTAACAACAGCAACATATTGCCCACACCTTGTAAAAACATCGCTTGGGTGCGTTCATTGCCCGCTGGATCTAAAAATGGATTTTTAGCAAACCCATCAATTAGTTTTCCAAAGATCATAGGATCAAATAAAGAAAAAGTTTGGTTGATAGCAGCAAGTAAAAAGGCTAAAAAAACTAAGCCTTTAAATGGCTTAATGTATTGGATCAGAATTTTCATATTATTTGGAAGCTTTATCTTCGTTATAGAGTAAGTTATAGCGTGCAATGCAATCAAGCACTTCTTCGGTACCTAATTTTTTTTCTGCACTGGTTACAAATCCTTCAGGTAAATAAGGTAGTATTGTTTTTAATGTTTCAAAAAAAGCTTCTACATTGCGCTTTACTACACCTGGCTTTTCTTTATCGGATTTGGTGAAGATAAGGGTATAAGGAATTTGCCATTGAAATAATTGTTCAATGAATTCAATATCTATTTTTTGTGGGCTATGTCTAGAATCAATCAACACAAAGACCATGTTTAAATTGGGTCTTTTGCGTAAATAATTTTCAATCATTTGCTCCCATCTACGACGGCTGCTTTGGGCTACTTTAGCATAGCCATATCCAGGTAAATCCACAATATACCATTTCTCTGGACGCCCTTTCACCACTTCATTGCTAATGATTTCAAAATGATTGATCAATTGCGTCTTCCCAGGAGCAGAAGAGGTTTTAGCCAATCCTTTTTGGCCACAAATAGCATTGATGATGGAGGACTTACCAACATTACTCCTGCCAATGAATGCATATTCAGGTGCTTGTAAAACAAGGCATTGGTCGTAATTAGGACTAGATATAAGGTAAGTTGCTTTATGTATTTTCATCTTTTTATTTAAGGGCGTATTCACGCTTCAATTAAAACTGTTCCTGTCATTTCTTTTGGAATGGGTAATTCCATCATGTGTAAAATAGTTGGTGCAAGATCACCCAATTTACCTGGTTGAATAGAACCTTTCCAATGATGATCAATAATAAAGAATGGAACTAGATTCAATGAATGGGCTGTATTGGGACTACCATCTTCGTTCATCATAAAATCTGCATTGCCATGATCTGCTGTTAAGAAAATTGTGTAGCCATTGTTTAAACCAGCAGTCACTACTTTTTCGACACAGGCATCCACTGTTTCAACTGCTTTGACCACTGCACTAAAAACGCCTGTATGTCCAACCATGTCTGCATTGGCGTAGTTAAGACATATAAAGTCTGGGTTGCCAGCATTGATTTCGGGTAAGATTTTATCTGTTAATTCAGTAGCGCTCATTTCTGGTTGTAAGTCATAAGTAGCTACTTTGGGGGATGCTACCATGATTCTAGTTTCACCTTCAAATGGCTGCTCACGTCCGCCGCTAAAAAAGAAAGTCACGTGTGGATACTTTTCTGTTTCAGCAATTCGAATTTGTTTTTTATGATGATTGGCTAACACTTCTCCTAAAGTATTCACAAGATTATCGTTTTCAAATACCACATGCACATTTTTAAATGTCTCATCGTATTTGGTCATAGTTGTGTAATGCAATTTTAATGTATGCATCTCCAATTCAGGAAAATCTTTTTGAGTCAATACTTCTGTAATTTCCCTGCATCGGTCAGTTCTAAAATTAAAACAGATCACAGCATCTTCATCTTGAATACGTGCAATGGGTTGTCCGTTTTCGGTAATCACAGTAGGTAAAATAAATTCGTCTGTTATATCCTTTGCATAATTTTCTTGAATGGCTTCAAGTGCACTATTAGCAGTACTTCCAGTCCCTTTCACTAGGGCATTGTAGGCCAATTGAACACGCTCCCATCGCTTGTCTCTATCCATGGCGTAATACCTTCCACTTATAGTCGCTATTGCACCAACTGATTTTTTTAAGTGCGTTTCTAAGGATTCTATATAGCATTGTCCACTCTTTGGATCTGTATCACGACCATCGGTGAACGCATGAATAAATACATTGGTTAATCCTTCCGTCTTACATAAATCACATAAAGCTTTTAGATGTGCTGAATGTGCATGCACACCTCCATCACTTACTAAGCCAATTAAATGCAATGGCTTATTGTTTTCTTTGGCATAACGAATAGACTGGAGGAGTTCAGGATGGCTTGTAAATTCACCTGTTTTAATGGCTACATTAATTCTTTGTAATTCTTGGTAAACGATTCTTCCTGCACCTAAATTCAAATGACCTACTTCACTATTGCCCATCTGTCCTTCTGGCAAACCAACTTCCTCTCCACAAGTCACTAAAGTCGTATTAGGGTATTGATGGTAGAGGCTAGTCACAAAAGGCACCTGCGCATGCTGAATTGCATCTGCCTTAGCAATTTGGCCCAATCCCCATCCATCCATAATCACTAATAGTACTTTTTTTGACATATTTATTTATCTTTTTATAGCGTTGCTTATTATTTGTTTATTTTTATACCTCAAAGTTTCAAAATACTAGGCACATTACAAACTTTATCCTACTATAATAGACAAAAATGAAGTTAATATCCAAATTACTTGTTGTATTGGCACTTTTGCACTGCAGCTTTAGCGTTAAAGCACAAAATGATGCAGAACTTTTAGTGCAACATTTGCAAACAGGTAACTTTAGTGCTTTACAAATATTTTGGGACAACCAAGTAGAGTCAAGTATTTTAGACAAAGTAGCTGCCAAGCCATTGAATGCTCAACAAGCGAATGAAACCTTGCAAGCTTTTTTTAATCAAAAAAATATTGTTGGATTCGAAAAAAGTGCAGAAAGAAAATTAGGCAATACCTTATACCTAACTGGTAAGTTATTATCCAGTCAACAGAAATATAATTTAACCTTATTACTTCAATCCACTAAGAAAGGATTTGTGATTGTAAGTATAAGGGTGAATTAATTGCTTAAAGAATTTAAGTCAAATGAATTTAAGTCAAAAGACGCTTAAGTATAAAGATGAATAAGAAGTCAAAAAATACCTTGAATAGTTTTTCCAGTATTCCATTAGTGTATAGCACCAATCCAGATTATGTACCACCTAATGCCGAAGCAGAAAAATTAACTTTAGATCCGGCAGAACAAATGCTTAAGGTGATTTTAGAGACCAAGCATAGGGCTGGCAAGACAGTCACTATTGTCTATGGTTTTGAAGGTGCAGATGCGGACCTTGAAGCATTGGGTAAAGCGCTAAAAAACTTTTGTGGCACAGGGGGCGCAGTCAAAGATGGAGAAATTATAATACAAGGGGACCATCGCCAAAAGGTTTTTCAATACCTAAAACAGAAAGGTTTTACAAAGGTAAAATTGTAAAACCAATACCTCTTTTTATAAAAATTATATAAGGTCTTGTATTGATTTAAAAATTCACTTCTAAATTCAAACGTTCCTTTAGCACTTGCACCAAAGGATATTGCTTTGCTATATGGTCGAATTTTTGCTTGCTATTGAGTTTCATGTACAAAGGCACAGCCTCTTTTTCGCCCGCATCTACTAGAATACTAAATTGAATGGCTCTGTTTTGAAAACGTTCCCAAATGGTTTCCATTAAACGCATTCGCTCTTGTTCTACAAATTTCTGACCTGTCAATGCGGGTACTGTAATGGTAAAATGTGTTGGATCTTCTATTTGAAGTGTTGCCATTCTAAAAGTGCCTGCCACTGAGTGCTTCTGCTCTTGCTCCATTTTATGGGCGTAGTCGTTCCAGCATAATTGCAATGTCTCCATGTTCAAAGAAATGGCTTCTTTGACTTCCTCGATATTGTACTCACTTCCATATTTTTGTTGCAATACCGCCAATAAACTTTTCTTGCTACCAACATTTGGTGTAACCGATGGATGAGCAGTATTTTCCGAAGGAAGGTTAGCAGTTACATCTGGTTCAATGATTGGTGTATTTTGAACTGGAGAAGTAACCATATTTTTAGCAGGAACTATTGGATTGGATATTGGATGCTTAACTGGCGCTGCTGTCTCAATCACCAATTTAGCTTCAGCATTGACAACGATTTGACTTAAGGGAATGATCTTTTTGGTGTGAATAGGATAATGACTATCAACTAGTTTTTTTTTTACTAGTTGGCCATCTTCCATACTTAATTCAATTGCTTGTTGTAAAAAATTGAGTTTAATCAAGGCCAATTCAACATGCAGTCTTTTATTACGGGCCATCTTAAATTGAATCTCGGCCTCATTTAAAATATTCAAAGCACTCACTAAATAAGGGGTACCAATTCTTTGAGCGGCAGCTAGATATTGGTCTCTCCATCCCTCAATAGATTCAAGCAAATGCGCGCTGGCTGGGTCTTTACAAACAAGTATATTTCTTATAAAAGCAGCCATGCCATACAATACCGTATCGCCTTCAAAACCTTTTTGATTGATTTCGTCGTATAGCAGCATGGCACTTGTTAGGTCTTGCTCTGTAAGGTGGGTTAATAATTTAAAGAAATAACCCTCGTCCAAAATATTGAGATGTTCTAAGGTATTTTCGTAAGTCAATGCGCCATTAGAGAAACTTACAATTTTATCAAGAATGCTTAATGCATCTCTCATACAACCTTCGCTTTTTTGAGCAATCAATTGCAATGCATTTCTTTCGGCTTTGATATGTTCTTTTTCTACGATTTCCTCTAAGTGCTTTACGGTATCTTCTGGCACAATTCTTTTGAAATCAAATATTTGACATCTACTTAAAATGGTTGGAAGAATCTTATGCTTTTCGGTGGTTGCTAAAATGAAAATAGCATAGGGTGGTGGCTCTTCTAATGTTTTTAAAAATGCATTAAAGGCACTGGCGCTTAGCATGTGGACCTCATCCACAATATACACTTTATATTTACCAGCCTGTGGGGCAAAACGAACTTGCTCAACAAGTGTTCTAATATCGTCTACCGAGTTGTTACTCGCTGCATCTAATTCATGGATATTTAAACTCGCTCCTTTTTCAAAAGACATACAACTTTCACATTGGTTACAAGCTTCGCCTTCTTTAGTGATATTGGTACAATTAATTGTTTTAGCTAGGATACGCGCGCAAGTTGTTTTACCAACACCTCTTGGTCCACAAAACAAAAATGCATGTGCTAGATGTTGGCTCAAGATCGCATTCTTTAATGTAGTCGTAATATGAGATTGACCCACTACGGTATTAAAGTTTTGAGGACGATACTTTCTTGCTGATACGATAAAATTCTCCATACTTGAGCTGCAATATACTGCATCAAAAGGTATTTTTTTGAGCTAGGGCTCAAATCTTATCCCCTATTTCTGAAATCCTTAATGCGCTTGATTTGGGGCCTTGTATTCCATTACAGGATGGCGCTCAAATGGGTGTTTTTGGGTGTCAAAAATATGCCTCAATGTCACCATGTGCCTACTTGGTTCGGCTCCTAGGCTTTTATAGATATTGACCATTTTGGGATTCCAATCTGCAGCCCATCCCATTTCATATTCATTGTATATTTTGAGTTCATTAAGCAGTAGAGAAGTAGAGTAAATTAAATAACTATCAATACCTAAAGACTGAAATTTTGGTACGATACCAAATGCTAAACCAGTCAATCTTTTATTTTTTTTCCTAAACTTCATCCACCCCAAATGTAATTTTTGTTTCCATCCAAATTGCCCATCAAAGTACTTAAAGTATTGATTGACATCAGGGATATTGATGAACATGGCAATAGGATCTTCCTTGTAGTACGCAAATCGAATCATGCGCTCATCCATGACTGGACCAAGCGTTTTAAAAAGCTTCATAATTTGATTGTGTGTAATTTCTTTTGCTTCTCCATGTTGTGCCCAAGCTGAATTATAAATATGCACAAAGTCATTGGCAAATTTGTCCAAGTTTTTTTTATCTAGATGTTGGATGCTGTACTCTTGTTTTGCATTGAATTTTTCGTAGCGCTCTTTGAATCGTTCCGGCAACTCAACGGACAATGATTTGCGGTAATAATATTGGTTGTAGAAATTTTCAAATCCATACTTGCTAAATAAATTTGCATAGTAAGGTGGGTTAAAAGACATGCCATACATAGGTTCTCTGTCAAAGCCCTCTACCATGAGCCCCCACCATTTATCTCTATCCCCAAAATTAACTGGTCCATCCATGGCTTCCATACCCTCTGAAATTAACCAAGCTTTTGCAGTATCAAATAATAAGTTGGCCACTCTTTGATCGTCTACGGCATCAAAATAGCCAACACAACCAGTCGCAAAATCGGTCCCTTTATTTTTATATTTAGGATAATGAAAAGCCGCAATACGGCCAGTGGTATTGCCATTATCGTCTTGAACAATCCATCTTTTTGCGGCGCCGTCTTTGAATAATTTATTCTTTGCTGTATCAAAAGTGGCTTGCACTTCATTGTCCAAAGGTCTAATATAGTTTGGGTTGTCCTTGTTGACACGGGCATTGATTTCCAAAAAGGAACGCTCCAATTGGGGTGTATTGACTTCAATCACTTTCATAGCTGTAAATTAGAAATTTTTTAATACACTTAGCGCAAAAATACCAGCAGTCTCTGTTCTGAGTCGGGTAGGGCCAAGATCAATGGGTATAAAATCCTTAGCTATTGCAGCTTCAATTTCTGAACTAGAAAAATCGCCTTCCGGACCAATTAAAAGAAGTAGGTCATTACTTGGCACAACAGATTTGATTGAAGTTTTATTTAAAGGCTCACAGTGTGCTATCAGTTTTTGACTAGCAGTCGCTTCTGCGATACATTGCTGAAAGGAGATTGGCTCCGACAAAATGGGCAACCAAGTCTGTTGACTTTGAATCATAGCAGATTGAATGATTTGTTGCATTCTATCTGTTTTAAAACGTTCGTGAATCGTTCTTTCACAAACTAAAGGTGTAATCACTGCAATCCCCATCTCGGTTGCTTTTTCAAAAAGCCATTCTAAACGCACTGCATTTTTTAATAGAGAGATGCCTAATTGTAATTGTTGTGTTGGACGTTCTGTTTGTGTAGATGCGGCAATGGTAACAAGGGCATTTTTTTTATGCGCCACTTGTATACTTGCATGAAATAATCCACCTATTCCGTTGGTGATATCAATTTGCTCGCCTTCCTGCATCCTTAGTACCTGAATACAATGTTTACTCGAGGTTTCACTCAGTGTAAACTGTGTCATGCCAGTTGCAATCAATGGTTCGTAAAAAAAAGGAACAGACATAAAAACAATTTAGAATGGTTGATCATCATTTGAGTCGTCATCAAATTCTCCGCCATTCATCTTACTTCCTTGAATAAAAAATCTTCCACCATCTTGTGCATCGCTTCCGCCTAAATTGGCAGAGATGGGTTTATAATTATTACTTAGTCCAGGTATGCCAGTATCCCCATCCCATTCTTCGAATTTCTGCACATCCAATCTAGCTCTTAATTTAATTAAGTCCAATGAACCGTTTCTGTGTTTCGCAATCCTGATATGTGTTTCACCCATGGTGCTTTCGCCCATCTCATTGCTCATCACTTCATAATATTCTGGTCTGTAAATGAACATCACCATATCCGCATCCTGCTCAATGGCACCTGATTCACGTAAATCACTCAACTGAGGCATCTTACTTTCTTTTCTGGTTTCCACCGCACGACTCAACTGAGACAATGCAATGATAGGTACATTGAGTTCCTTCGCCAAGGCCTTTAAACTTCGAGAGATATTACTAATCTCTTGTTCTCTATTTGAATTTCTATCACCCGATCCACTCATTAATTGTAAGTAGTCAATGATGATAATTTTAACATCGTGTTTGTTGACCAACCTTCTTGCTTTTGCCCTGAACTCAAAAATATTTAAGGCAGCGGTATCATCAATATAAATTGGGGCCGACTCTAATCGGTTGATGCCCTTGGTATGTAATTGTTGGTATTCGTAATCCTCTAATTTACCTCTCGAAATTTTTTCCATTTTAATTTCACTCTCCGCACTTAAAATACGTTGTACTAACTGAGAGGCACTCATCTCTAAACTAAAAAAACCTACACCCTGAGGCTTTGTAGGATGCAAAGCTGCGTTTCGCGCCAAGTTCAATGCGAATGCGGTTTTACCCACAGAAGGACGTGCCGCCAAAATGATTAAATCCGTAGGCTGCCATCCAAAAGTGATTCTGTCTAAGGATGCAAATCCACTTGGCACTCCAGATATTTCATCTTTTTTAGTTCTTAATACATCAATACGCTTAATGGATTCTGCCAAAGCATTCCCTATGTCAACAAAGTTTTTCTTAAGGTAATTGTTGGTGATATTAAACATTTTTGTTTCGCTCTCATCCAATAAGTCAAATACATCTGTACTGTCTTCGTAGGAGTTGCTTATAATTTCACCGCTAATTCTGATGAGTTCTCTTTGAATAAATTTCTGCAAAACAATCTTAGAATGCGCATCAATATTTGCAGTAGAAACAACGACATTGGTTAATTTAGAAATATAATATGCGCCACCCACTTGATCTAAATACTCGCGCATTTTTAATTCTTCTACCACAGTTAACATGTCAATAGGCATGTTTTTTTGTTGCAAGCTTTGCATCGATTGAAAAATCATTTGATGTGCTTCTACATAAAAACATTCCGGCTTCAATATTTCCGTCACCGTATCAAATGCACTTTTCTCTAAAAGAATACCTCCAAGAATCGCTTCTTCCAATTCTCTAGCTTGAGGTGGAATTTTTCCATACATCATGGCACTCACATCTACAGAACTGGTTTTTTTTCTCGTCGTTGATCTTGTATTGAGGTTAGGTAGGGCCATAATGATAGTTGCTTTTCTTACTGCGAAAATCCCTTCAAAATTCGGCATCCCGAAATTTAATTATCCAATAGGCTTATTCACAGCCGATTCTAAGGGGATTTGCACAATAAATTTACAGTTATTCACGGGTTATTCATAGGTTATGCACGGGTTATTTAAACATAAAATTGTATTTTTGAAGCATACCTTAAAGAAGCATCATGACCATTAGTTATCGCTGGCTGTGTGAGTATTTACCAGCTCCAATTCCC
>Ga0315908_10004057_pt1 | contig 10573 bp, 5 predicted proteins | sample LakEriMetagenome_12_FD_203520 | JGI IMG/M metagenome (GOLD analysis project Ga0315908, IMG submission 203520) | Freshwater fungal communities from buoy surface, Lake Erie, Ohio, United States - Buoy 4 MA124 | ecosystem: Environmental > Aquatic > Freshwater > Lake > Lake biofilm | place: USA...
TTTGTATTGTCTAACACCACCAAATCCTCGCGGTGAATGGTGGTAATGGGACGCATTTGCAGCAAGTACAACAGGCCATCATCGCCCCACACAAACTCCACATCGGCGGGTTTTCCGAGCACTTTTTCGGCCAGCATCACTTGGTCGTACACGGCAAAAATCTCCTCATCGCTGAGGGCCGCAACAGCTTGTTTATCCTCTGCTACCTCAGCCAGGTGAATCCCCTTTTCGCTGTTGTAATCCATGGACTGGGTTTTGCGCACCAAACTCCGGGTGATGCTCCTCAATGCGCGATACACATGGTAACAATCGGCCGCTACCTGGTCCATCACAATCCCCTCGCCCATGCCGTAACCACAATTGATCACCGCATCGGCCATATTGCCATTGGAATTCATAGAAAACGCAATGCCCGAACGGGTGGCAAACACCATTTTTTGTAGCACCATGGCGTATTCGATGTGCTGAATCGACACCCCCATTTGCAGGCGATAACTCAATGCGCCGAAGCTCCACGCCGAAGCCAAACTACGCTTCATGTTGGCGATCAGCTCCGATGGATGGGTGTATAAATAGGTCTTATGCTGTCCGGCAAACGACGCCTCCGCCGCATCTTCTGAAATGGCCGAAGAACGTACGGAAATACAGAAATCATGGCCAAAAACGTCGGTTACTTTGTGTAATAGTTCGCTCAGCAACCCAGCGTCGGGCTCAAACTGCAGCAAATGGGCTTCTGCTTCCTCGCATACCGATAGAAGGCGCGACATGGTATCGGACGATGCTTGGCCTTGCGAAAAGGGGGCAAACAATGCTTCAATCTGGGCGATGGCAGGGCCAAATAGCAGGGCCACATCTTGCTTGGCAATGGGCAAAAATGAGGGTACCCGAAAGCCTTCTTCGGTTAATCGATGCAGGTGATGGGCTTTGCTGCCGACATCATCAATGGCGAAAGAGTTTCGCTGAAAAAGTTTGGTAGACAAGCGCTTACAAAATATTGTAACAGATCAACGTATTGAACAACAAGTTCAAAAAGGACGTGGTTGTGGCAAATAGCGCAACGTTGGTGAGGACGTTATTTTCTTTCGTAGGTTTAATCAAAAAGCGCAAATAAAAGAACAACACCACGGCGGCTACGAGGTAAACGATATAATTGAAAACGGGACCAAATACCATCAAGCTGCCTACATGCAGGTGCAAACCACAAACGGTTAACAGGAACAACATGGGAATAATGGTTGCGGGTTTCCGTCCGATCACCATTGAGAAGGTTTCGTATTCGGTTTCCATATCGGCGGAGCGAATTTTTCGCGATATCTCCCAAGCGGTGATGGGCATGGAAACGATGAGCAACAAAATGAAGTGAATGGTTTGGAACGATTCGTATTCTGCGCCAGAGGCAAGCGCGGTGTGAATCAAAAAGAAGTTGATGACATAGGGCAATGGCTGGTGATCGAGCATCGTAAAGAAAATGTGCTCGCGGTGAAACTTCTCGGCAAAGAACCACTTGAACGTAAGCAACGTGTAGGTCAGCATGATGCCAAACACTATGATTGTGGGCTGTCCCCAGATCAAATTCACTACCACCAAGGTTGAGAAGCTGGTCAAACTGATGGCTTGAATATCGCGTTTGAGCACCAACTTTTGGGCGGTGGCGCGATGGGGAAACAGGTGGGCATCGAGTTCAAAGTCTTTGAGGTCATCGAAGGTGCGCATCATGAGCATCACAAAGAAGGCCGAGATCACGCCGGCGATGGAGGTGCTATCGAAGACCACTTGGGCACCGGCGGCATGCAATGCATCGAGCATTTGTTGGGTTGTCCCTTCGCCCCAGCAAGCGGTTTTTGCGGCGATGAATGCGGGTGAATTGAGTATTTGGATGACGATATTTACGCAAAAATACAGGGCCACAACATAGGGAATGTAGATGAATATGGGGAACATTTCCTTGGAGTAAATCCAGGCGCGCTGCAGAAAATATTTGGGGGTGTTCTCGTTTCTTAAGGGGTTGTTGCTCATATTGTTCGGCAAGAAACGAAAAACCATCGAATAATACACCCCAAATGGTTTGTGAAATTGGCCAAAGTTGTATTTTGCAGCATGAAGAAATTGTTTTCTCTGCGAAAACTCACCGAAGGCCTGATTTCAGCAATCACCAACTACCCAATGGTGATATTGATAGCTACGGCACTGGGATTGCGATGCATTGGGCTTGTTCATTACGAAGAAAGCGATCTTTTCGACGAAGCGCTGCCGTGGATGTTGGCGCAAGGCCTAGGCATTAGTTTGTTTTTCGCATTGCACACCGTTTCTCGTTACAGAAAGCTCCCCCGCCCAGCTTCATTGGGAATCCTCGCTTTGGGCATAGGAGTGCTTTACCTCATAGGCTACCATTTCGATTATATGATGTCCATGGCGCGCGAAGAAACCATGGTATTGGAGGTCATTGGCTATGCGTTGGCGTGTCACTTGTTGGTTGCCTTCCTGCCTTTCTTCCGAAAAAACACCTTGAACGGTTTTTGGCAATACAATAAATCGTTGTTTCTGAGGGCTTTTACCACGATTTTATATACTGTTGTTTTGTTTGGCGGTTTAAGCGGTGCCATTGCGGCGATCCAAGAGTTGTTCAACGTAGAATTCACCGAAAAAATTTACGCCTATTTGTGGTTCATCATGGCCTTCCCCGTGAGTGCGTTGATCTTTTGTGCGGGAGTACCCCTGGCCGATGACATTGATGCCTTGGAATCCGCCAGCGACCTTCCTTCCGGACTGCGATTGTTTGTGCAGTTTGTTTTATTGCCGCTGGTTGTTGTGTATTTGTGCATTTTGTATGCCTACATGGGCAAAATCATCTTGTCTTGGTCGCTTCCACAAGGGTGGGTTACGATTTTAATCATGGCCTTTTCGGTGATTGGCATGTTGGCGATGTTATTGGTGCATCCGTTTCAGCAGCTAACCGAACACGCTTGGATTAAAGTGATAACCAAAAACTACTACCGTTCCTTGTTGCCTTTGTTGGTGCTGCAGTATGTGGCGATTTTCACACGAATTAGCGATTACGGTTTCACTTCGGCCCGATGGGCGGTTGTGGCGATTACCGCTTGGTTAACCTTCATCACCGTATATAAGGTGTTTTTCAAAGGCAAAAACATCATTTTGATTCCAAGTACATTGTTCATTGTGGCGATTTTGTTCTTGATCGGTCCACTATCGCACAGGAGCATCAGCGTTTGGAGTCAGACAGCCAAAATCAATCGCCTAGTAAAAACCCTAAATCTCATCGATGCAAAGGGAAAACTGAAGGTCTACGAAGCAAACTCAACCACAGATTCCTTGATGGGCGAGATATATTCTGCCACGCGTTATTTGAATCGCAACCACCAGTGTACAGGTTTGGAACCTTACATCAACTTCCCCACTGAATCTGAAATCATCAAGGAGATGAAGGAAATTTTTGTAGGCACTGCAACCGTTGAAGCAGCTGTACCCACTACTGCAGCACAGGCCGTTGCACAAAAACAGCAAAAAGATTCGCTGGTGGCCGATACTACAACATTCGCGACATCGCCCAGCGGCGAAAGGGAATTCGATCGCTACGATCGCAGGCAGGCCATCAGATCTATGCTCAGCAAACAATATGAGGCCTTTGGGATCCAAGAATATGATGGTAACCAGGTAACTGAAGACAATGTGGAAATATGGATTAAATCTGAACAGCCCCAAGTTTTGATTCCGTTGGGCGGTTGGACAAAATCGTATCCGATCCAAAATGCTTATTTCTACAACGGGGAAACGAATACCGTTAGTAACTATCTCAACATGGTGAAAATCACCGTAGACGAAGACAATCAAAACATCGTCTTGATGATTGATGGGGAGTCTTTTAACATCAACCTTTCCACTCTCCGTTCCCGATACCTAAAAAATGGCGGCCTGTATGTTGAAATCCCAAACAAGGAACTGGTCATCCCAATTGGTAAAGGCAAAACCACCGGTGTGTTGGTTATTTCGGAAATACGGTGGGACAAGGACATCAAAAAAGCGAAATTGGAATTGCAAAATTTAAGCGGCACCCTCTACTTGAAATAGCGCTTTTAACTTTTCCACTTTTTGGAGAAAATTGCATCGATGCAGTTTTTGATACCCGTGGTTTGTTGTAATTTTATCGGTTCATGGGAAACATCAGAATCCTACATACGGCCGACAACCACATCGGTTTAAAATTCAACAATTACGGCGGCACCGCGGCGCAATCTGCCTTGGTTCAGGAGCGATTTGATGCCCTGAAAAATGTGATGCAAGCCAGCAACGACAAAGACGCCCACTTTTTGGTGGTAGCCGGTGATTTGTTTGATGACTTGAAGGTGACTCAGAAAGACATCAAAGCGGTGGTGGAGATTTTAAAAAAATCCAAAGCCGAAGTGTTGGTGCTTCCCGGGAACCACGATTATTATGATGGCAAAGAGAACAAACTGTGGAAAGCATTTTCAGATTTTGCGGAAAATACCAACCTAAAATTGCTTCTCAACGCAACCCCATATGAAACCGAAGTAGACGGCACGCCCGTTTGCTTCTACCCCGGTCCTTGCGGCTCAAAACACCATGAAGGCCATGTAATTGGTTGGGTGGGCGATGTGGCAAAAGCCCCAAATACCATTCACATCGGTTTGGCGCACGGCAACGTGGAAGGCATGGGCGTTGATGATGCCGATCGTTATTTCAACATGAGCGAGGGCGATTTACGCGCTGCGGGTGTGGATTTTTGGCTACTCGGACATATTCACGTACCCTACCCCCCAACCACAGCCGTTGGCAACCCCCTGTATTTCATGCCGGCCACACATACACCCGAAAGTGTGAAGCGAAAAATACCCGGATTTGCTTGGTTCATCGAAGTGAATGAACAAAAACAGTTGCGATACGAACAAATCACCACTGGGAATTTGCGTTTTTCACGTCAGATTTTGTCGTTCGGTCGCACCTACACCCTATCCGATTTCCAACAGCAAGAATTGGGATGGAGAAATGCGCAATTGATCTTGGATTTAAAACTGAGCGGGAGCCTTTCACAGGATGAATTGTCTGAACTACAAAAGCAGATCAAATCGCTATCGGACCATTATTTGTATATTGATTGCGACAACCAGGTGGGCGTTGCGGTTGACACAGCATTTATCCAAAACACTTTTGCCGAAGGCACATCGGCCTATCAGTGGTTAACCGCCATTTCTGAAGAACCCGATTCCGACCTCGCTTTACAACTGGCCTTTTCGATCATTCAAAAACATCATTCGGCATGATACTTCAGAAGATCGAATTATGTCCTTTCGCTGGATTTCAGAACCGTTCTGTTGAATTCAATCGCGGCCTCAATGTTGTTGAAGGAGAAAACGAAGCCGGAAAATCCACATTGGTGAATGCCATCAAAGCCGTTTTGTTTGAGAATACCACACAAGGAAAACGCGCGCTAACAGAGTTTTCAGAAAAGTATTTTCCCCGCGGCAAGAGCGACCACGCCAAAGTGATCCTCACCTTTGCTTGCGATGGCAACACATATACCCTTACCAAAATTTGGGGTGCCGGTAGTTCGGCGCATTTGATATCAAGCGATGGTAGCACTTGGAACGATGATCAATCGGTGCTAGTGCAAATGAACAAATTGCTCAAGGTCAACCGCGGCAGCTGGGAAACCATCTTATTTGCTGACCAAAACACCTTGTTTGAAACTGCCGAACGCATTCAGAAAAATGCCGACAACATCGACCGTATTCCCACCTTAAAAAATATGGGCGGCGGTATTCCAGGCGATATCCCAGCGGATGACTTGTTGGCAGATTTAGAGGCATTGATCGACACCTACACCGGGCAGTGGGATTTTGGCGCAAACGGTCCGAAAGACAACCGAGGCATCCAAAACAAATGGTCGAAAAGTGTTGGCTTGATTATCAAGGCCTACTATGAAATGGAGGACACACGACACAAGTACGAGCAGTTGAATTCGTATGAGTTGGACTTGGAAAATGCATCGGCGGAATTCAAAACACGGTCGGCCGACAAAATTGTTGTCCAAGCGGATTTAAAAAAATACAATGCTTTCAAAGAGGCCGTTAGCGAGCAAAACAGAATCAAACTGGCGTTGACGGAGGCAAAGAACTTATTAGACCCCATGTTGGTTGCGATGCAGGAATGGAAATCAAAAGCAGACAACCAAATCGTATTTGCGGAAACCCTAAACGAGTTAAGTAAATCCATGGATACGTTGTTGGCGGAGGGCAAATTGGCCGCGCGGTTGGATGAAACCCGACAGTCGATGGTTCAGTATGGGCGCATTCAAGGGCTAGATCGGCGAATTGCTGAAACCCAACAAAACTTGACCAACAATGGGAGCATCAACAAATCGGACATCGAACAGATAGAGAAACTCAAGCAAGCCATCAACAAATGTCAGGTATCGTTGGAAGCCCAAAAATTGCAGGCTAACATCAGCGCCACGCAAACAACTGAGCTACAGATTCAAGGTGGCATTGAGGCGGAAACCGCGGTAACCGTTCAAGCCGGGGGCACGGAGATCATTGAGGCGGCTGGGCAGTTCACATTCAAGGCGGATGGCTTTACAGTGGTGGTGAAATCGTTGTTGGAACCCGTTGACGAGCTCATCGCCAAATTATCGAAAAACCAAGCAGCACTCACAGCGATTTTGGACCGATATAACTTACTGTCGATGGAGGAATATGAGCGTAGGTTGTTGTTAAATCAAACCGAAAATAGGCAGTTAGAGACCTTGAATCAGCAGCGCAAAGAGGCCTTGGACTTGGCGAAAATGGACGTCGAGGCTTTGAAGGCGTTGGCGATAGAGATTGAAGCGATTCCTTTGACAACTAGGGATGTGAATGTGGTTCGCGACCTTTACAGGGAGGAAAAGGAAAAGCACCGATTGCTTACCGACACCAAGGAAAAAGATGCGGTATTGCTGAAAAGTTGGACAATCAGTTATTCAGACGCCACAAACTTGGCCATCATGGTGGGCGGAAAATCGTTGGAAGTGCAACAGCTGGAAAAACAGTTGAGTGAACTATCGGGATTGCCACCGGAGTTCAAAAGCGAACAAGAATTCCGCGAACACATTGCTGCGTTGGAAATGCGATTAAACACCCTTACCGAAAGATTGGGGGAATTGGAGCGAAACATAACCCGCGTACAAACCCTACTGGAGAATTTCGACTCAGACGCCCTGTCTTTACTCGCCAAATTGGAGAATGATGAAGCACGTTTCCAGCGCAGTTTGAGTGAATACAACGCGTTGCGTTTGGCGCAGACAAAACTGAAAGCGATGATCGATGCTCAGCAAGACAATCCTTTCGAGGCGTTTGAAACCGAAACCGCGCGCATTTTTAGCCAAATCACAGACCAGCGATATACCCAAATCGTTCGTGAAGGCGAGGTGCCGGCGGGTGTTATGTTCAAAGACCAAATGATTCCCGTTGAATTGCTAAGTGGCGGAACGGCAGGTAGTTTGGGGTTGGCGGTGCGATTGGCCTATGCCAACCAATATTTGGACGGGTTGGATGGATTTTTGGTGCTAGACGATCCCTTTACCGATTTCGATGAGGGCCGACGCAAGGGCGCATCCCAGTTTTTACAAGATTTTGCCCAGCAGAAGCAAGTCTTTGTGATGACTTGTCATTCAGACCATGCCGAAGACTTGGGCGGAAATCGCATCGAATTGAAAAAAACGACGTAAAAATTGCGTCGTCCGGTTGATTTTATCGGGAATTTGCGTTTACATTCGTTCTAACCTCTTTTCGTAAATTTATGAAAATAAACATACTAAATAAATTTTTCGCACCACTATTGGCGTTCGTAGCCATATCTACAACCCAAGTGGCACAAGCCCAAAATGGCTTATCGTTCGATGGCACCGATGACCGGGTATCTTGCGGAAACGATACCTCTGTGCAAATCACAGGTAAATTGCTCACCTTGGAGGCATGGATCTACCCCACCAGCTTCAAAACCAACCCTTGGGATTGTAACGTCATCTGCAAAGAAGACAATTCTTCCAATTATGGTTATATGTTGCGTGTGGGTGGTTCGGGGCAGCTTAACTTTGGCATGGGGAATGGAACCAGCACCTGGATGGAGCGGAACTCCCCCACCAATGTTTTGGTATTGAACACATGGCAGCACATCGCCGGAACCTATGATGGTACTTGGATGCGTTTGTACGTGAATGGCAAAGTGATGGATTCGGCCAGTGCTACCAGCAACATCTCGAACACTGGCGCTGCCATTCAGCTCACCATCGGCGACCACACCGGATCTTACCAGCGCAGATTTCAGGGACTGATCGATGAGGTACGCGTTTGGAAGGCCTGCAGAACCACCGCAGAAATTCAGGCAAATATGTACGATGAATTTTGCTCCAACCAAAAGGGCTTGAGGGCTTACTACAAGTTCAACCAAGGCAAAGCTACCCTCACCAACAACACGGTAACAACACTCAAAGATTTTTCCCCGTACAATAACACCGGCACACTGTCGGGCTTCGCGCTTAGCGGCAGCAGTTCAAATTGGGTGAAAGGATACACCATGAAACGCTATGTGGTGAGCACAACAGAAACCATTACCGCTTGCGACCGTTTCAATTCTCCCTCAGGAAAAATCAAAGTCACTGTTTCAGGGACCTATTACGATACCATCCCTACGGCTTATGGTTGCGACAGTGCCATCAAATACGTAATCACCATTAAAAAACGCACGACATCGAGCATGAAAGCGTTCGATTGTAAAAGCTACACCAGCCCCAGTAAAACCTACACTTGGACCAAGTCTGGCACCTATTTAGACTACCTCAAAAACAGCATCGGCTGCGATTCGGTCATTACCATATTCTTGACCATCGGCGCGCCCATGGACTCTGTGAGCTTGGTGAATTGCTACTCCGTGAAAAGTCCAACCGGCAAATACACCTACACCCAATCGGGCATCTACTATGACACCTTGAAGAGCTTCCGCGGTTGCGATTCCGTTTTGAAAGTAAAAGTGAAAATTCTGCAGGCCACCAACAACGAAATCAACGTGGCTGAGTGCTACAAATTCAGATCGCCCAGTGGCAAATATTTGTATACCAAGCCCGGTAGCTACTACGATACGTTGGTCAACGCCGTTGGTTGCGATTCGATCATCAAGATCAATTTCAGCATCATACAAGGCCGGAGAACCATCATTAGATCGGCATGCAGCGAATTCAAAAGTCCATCCGGAAACTACACCTACACCCAATCGGGCGAATACTACGACACCCTAGTGAACTACCGCGGTTGCGATTCAATTGTCACTATCAAATTAACCATTTGGGGACCAGGTCGCGATACTTTGGATGTGAAAGCTTGTCGATATTTCATCCTGCCCTTCACCAAAACGGTGATCACCAAATCAGGAGAATATACCGATGTTACCAAGAATTTCCGGGGATGCGATAGTTTGATATTGTACCGAGTAACGGTGGTAAATATCGACGATGTGGTGATATTAAACGGCTCATTGCTCACCGCGAAAAACACCACCGGCAAATACCAATGGTTGAATTGCACCTTGAGCAACAAGGTATTGGTTGGCGAAACAAGCAGGCAGTTCATCGCCAAGGAAAACCACCTTTTCGCGGTAGAAATTACTGAAAATGGATGCGTTGACACCTCTGATTGCATCCAAGTGACCACGGCGAGCAATCTGTCTATGAACGTGGGGCAGTTGGGCATCAGCCCAAACCCCAGTCGCGGTCAGTTCGTTATTCACCCAATACTTGGGGGATCGGCGAGCATTTTTGTGTATAACGCGGCGGGACAGTTGATCCACCGTGAAGAAACAAATGAAATCAAGGGCCACATCATGAATTTGCAGCAACCTGCAGGATTCTATTTGTTGAAAGTTCAAACGCCCAACGGGGTAATGAGCCAAAGGATTGGCATCTCCGAATAAGGATTGTAAATTGCGGGGATGATCCCCTCGAAATTTGACCAACGCTGCAGATTTCCAAAGGCCCATGCGGACTTGGAAATCTGCAGCGTTTTTCGTATATTATGGTTACTCGTTTTGGCAATGTTCGGTGGTACATGTCCCGCCACCGCGCAGTCCACGGCGAATCCCGCATCGCCCCAGTACCAAAGTGTAGTGGTTCCCCAACCACGGGTATTTATTGAAAATCGAGCGGCAGAAGTGTTCAATTGGACGCCCTTTTTGCGGGTGAGTATCGATACCCAATTTAGCGAATCGGAGCGCAAGGTGATCCTTGAGAGATTGGAGGAATCGGTGCGTCTGTATCACTTTGCGAATTTTTTCGATAGCGAAACGCGGAGTTTTCTGAAAGGCGGATACGAACATGGGTTCATGAGCTATAAGCAAGACCTACAGCCCATTCACGAATTGGATCGGGTGCAAGGGCATCGTAAAAAAATCTCCAAAAAACGTAAAGCCAGCCAATTTCCCGAAATCAGAATAGAGCGCAAATCGGCATCGCCGAATCCCGAAGAAGGCTATCGCCTAGACATCGCCCAGGGAAAACCTGCGGGTATCGTAC
>Ga0315908_10004058_pt1 | contig 10572 bp, 1 predicted proteins | sample LakEriMetagenome_12_FD_203520 | JGI IMG/M metagenome (GOLD analysis project Ga0315908, IMG submission 203520) | Freshwater fungal communities from buoy surface, Lake Erie, Ohio, United States - Buoy 4 MA124 | ecosystem: Environmental > Aquatic > Freshwater > Lake > Lake biofilm | place: USA...
AAACTGCTTTTTTACTTTTCTAACTAATTATTTTTTTGTTATAAATCTTTCAATCTATTTTCATATTCTAATATTTCATTTTAATATTATTGATCTTTAATCATTTCATATTTTTATTAATTTATTCTTTATTTTTCTATTTCATCATTTTACTTTTTTATTTCGTTTATTATTTATCATAAATCTTATATTGATTGTAATTATTTTTAATTATCTTTTTCAAATTATTCTTTATCATTATTAATAGATTATATTTAATCTTTTTATTTCATGTTATTTTATATGAGTTATTATATTTATTTTTCTTATGAATTAAATTTATCTAACCAAATTATTTATTTTTCTTATAAATTTTTTATTTAATTTTCATAATTTAATTGTTTTGATTATACAATTTCTTCAATTTAGTTTTACTCTATTTTGAAATATTTATTTTATAAATTTGTTATTTTATTCTAATTTTCTTGAATTTCATTTTTTAAGTTTTATATTTAATTATTTAGAGATTTAATTTTTATTTGATCTTAAATTTTATTTTAATCATAATTAATTATATCAATTTTTAGTTGCTAAATTTAAATTTCTAATTCTTAATTATTTTTTTCAATATGCTCTTTATCTTTTATATTTTATAGTTATAATTCTTAAATAATTTAATCTTTTTATTATTATTATTCCAAAAATATTTTTTAATCTTTATAATATAAAAAATCTTTTGGTATTTATTTTTATATTGATTCTAAATTAAATTCATTATTTAAATCTTTCTCAGATATACCTAAAATTTCTATTTTTATTGATCTTAATAATTAAATTAATTAATAATTTTTAATTTCCATTAGATAAAGGTTTGCCTTATTTTATTTTCTTTATTCATTTTCTATCTATTTTTTTTAAGATTGAACTATATAATCTATCTCTTGTTTCTATTATTAACTTATATTAAATTTACTTATTATATTGTTTAATTTAAATCCTAATTATTGCTTTTATTAAACGTTTCTAATTATAATTTAATTTATTGGTTTTTTATATTTGTTTGAGTATTTAATTATCTTATGAGATTGGCCTAACTTTTAATTATTTTTTCATTTTCTATTTGCTTCTTTTTTAATTCATCAATTATTTACTATTAAATTTGATTGCTCATTACAATTGCTAATATTATTTAGTATAATAAATTATATGAGAAACAGTAGCTAAATATGTTATATTAATATAAATGTAAAAACTATAATATAGAATTTTAAATAATAAATAATCTCTTTAATCTTCATCTCATTCTTAAATGAAAGAAGAAATATCTGATTAAAAATGGGAAAGTGATAGATTCAGCAATGTTCCAATAGATTTAGAAATAATGATGATAATGCCAGTAGAAATTCGACAAATAAATATTTTAAGTCATAATTTTAAGATCGCTAAATAAATAATAATATACTCGAAACAATTCAAAGATTAAGAATATAAAATGGAAGGTTATTTTTAGTTAAGCGAAAATTTGATGAGTAATTATTAATCAAGAGAACTTAAAACAATTTACTTAAATTTAAGCTGTTAGTTTTTAAAATTTCAAGTATTGAATATTTATAAAAATAAACTAAATTTATTTGATCAAGTTTCTTTTTTAGACCTATCTTTTTATGGTAATAACATATACTAATTTAATGCTCTAACTCCTTTAATTAAAAATCCAAGTCAAAATTATAATACTAGTGCTGAAAATATTGCATTAGATAAAGAAACTCTTGATAAAATATAAGCTTTAGAAAAAGCCAAGAGTGTTGCTTTACTTAGAGAAGATTTTGATTAAGCTTAAAAAATTAAAGTTATTATTAGTAAAATTAAATAAATGGGAGCTTATTTGAGAGAATTAGAAAAGAAAAAGTAGGAAGCTATAATAAATGAAGATTATTAAAATGCTCAGCTTTTTAAATAAGAAATAAATTAGATTAATAAAGCATTAAATTTAGAATAATTGACACAAAATAAAAATAATAATAATAGATATTCTCAATAATAGTCTTAATATTAATCTTAGCAGCAGCATAATTTTTATAATAATTAATTATAAGAAAGTGCTATTTAAACTAATTTTAATAATGATGAAAGCATGATAAGTAAAGATAATGAAATTGATTTTAAAAATAATTTAAGTATTCAAAAAATAGAAAATAATTTTAGCAATTAAAATTAATTTACCAAAATTAACAAACAAACTTAAAATTAAAGGTATAATTCTTACGATGAATTGGTGATTCCAGCATGTAAATATAAAATAAATAAATAATAAATGTATAATAATGATAATAATAAATATATGATTAAATTCAATAACAATAAAAATAAATATTATTTATAAAGTAAGAAACTAATTAAAAAACAATCAAAGCCATGATAACAGTTACCAAATAGAACAATAATAACATTAAGGGACAGAAGAAGATTAAATAAAATAACAAATGCGTACAGAGAACATCCAATTATATGAACACATAAAAGAATAGTTTACAGAAGAAATAGCTTAACTGATATTGAACTAATAAAAAAAGAGCCAATAACAAGGCTATGAAATGTTAATAAAATAAATTAAAGAAAACCCAATTTAGAAATCCCAACAAAATTTATTAATCAATATAGTACTTCATGGTATCGAAAATAAAACTTTCGGAATTGTGAATAGTTCATTAGAATTATGTTATTAAATTATCAATGAAAATTTAGAAGAAATAAGTGAAAGTAGTTAACTATTATAATAATTATTGATTTTGGTGGGAGATAATAATAATAGATTAAGCAAAAAGGCGAGAGAGTGTTTAGAAGAAATAATCGAGAAAAATTAATGTATTGGTAATGTGATTGGGTTAAGTGTTAAGAGTAAATACAGAAATAGTCCCAAACATATTTCGCCTACTTTGCATTTAATGCACTTGATATTGAATAAATCTGCATATTCTAAAGATAATCTAGATTAAATAATTAATTATGTGTTGGGATATGCTTCTCATAATCATAGTGATGTTAGAAAGGATTCTTATGTTGTTATTAAAACTATAAATTCGCTTATTGGGTTTTAGAAACTTAATAATTATCTTATCTATCTCAATCCCAAGACATAGGAGAATATTCAGATTGAGTTGGGAATTATTTCAAGGCCTAGTTATTTAAAAAATAAACACAAGAATGAAGAGGAATAGGAATACTAATAATGATATATATCATGCTTATAATATACTATATAACGATTTAAATCACAATCTTTTCTTTTCATTTATAAATATTTATTAATATATAACAAATTTAAAAATTAATTTTATTTTTTTATCATTATTTTTAAACAAGTTTTTAATAATATTTAGTATTTTTGTTTAATCTATATTTTTTATTCAGATTTTAGCCAAATTAAATCTAACTAATTTGTTAATTCTACTTCTTATTATTATATAATATTTATTATGAGCTCAATTTATTATTAGAAAAATTTTTAGTCATCGAATAATTAATCAAAATATGAATTCATAATTTGTTAATTAATTATTTAATTAATATAATTTATTTCTTTTAATTTATGATGCTTAAAAATTTCAGTTAATCTTTTGAATATTTACATGAATATTTATTTTTTCAATTAACATTTCTTAAATAAATTTTCTTGTTAATTATCTTGATAGTTTTTAATATATTAATAATTGAAATTTTAGTTTTATAAATTATTAAAGTATAAATATTTTCTAATTTTTTCGTAGCATATTTATCTAGTTAAATAATTATATCCTATTTTACTCATTAAGCTTATAAAAATATTAAAGTTTTATTTAATCCAAATTTATTTATTCAGTAATTAATTCATATTTTTATTTATTCTATTTTTTATAATTAATTTTTATATTTATTACATTTTTGACAAAATTATTTAGAAAAATAATTTGAAAAAATTATATGAAAAAGTATTTTTTTAATTTTATCTTATTAAAAAAATTATTATGTATAAACATTAAAGATAAAATTTATTTTCCATTTATTTTATAAATTCTTTTTAAATTTTAAAAATTTAACCAAATATTTATATCCTTTTTCCATAAGATTATCTTTCCACAATTTACTTTTATTTTATGTAAAATTTAATTTTTATTTAGTCTTTATTTTTTTGGAAAATCATCAAAAGATATTCCAAAAAGATATATACGAACTATTTCTATATTTTAATTACTACATAAATCTGAAATAATCTTTAGTAAATTTATATTTATTTAATATGATTAATAATAGTTTTTAAATTTATTAACTAAAAATCTATGATTATCAATTGATTAATAATCGCTTGCAATTTATTTCAACATATTATACTAACTATTGTCTCCATTAATTAAAAAAGTCTCTAATAATAATAAATTTTTTTCATAATTATTATTTAATTTATAAAAATATCTCATAATTGTCAAATTTTCATATTCTAAAATAGTTATATTAATATCTTTTAATGAACATTAATATTTAAGATTTATAATTTATTAATTTTATACTATAAAATGCAAAATAATATTTACAATTTATTTTTTCTTTTAAATTTACTCCATGATTTACTAATAATTTTATGTTTTCAATTTTGTGTTTTGTTTCAAATGAATAGTGTATTTAAGATTTTTCATTTTTATCCTTCTCATTTAAATTTACTCATTTATTAATTAGTAATTATGTTATTTCAATTATCTTTTGTTTTTATTCTACAGTTTAAAGGAGTTCATCCTTATTTTTTCATATATATTTGCTACATGATTAATCAACATTTTTATTACTTCAATATAATTAATTTCAATTAAATTTATTATTAAAATATTTTTATCTATAATATTTATTTAAATTTGCCCTTTAATCAATTAATATTTTTATTGATTCAATTTTATTTTTTAATAGTATTAACTGAATAATCTAAAAGAGCTTATTGATAGTTATGCTTTTCAATTTAAATTGGTTTGAGACTCAATTAAATTATTAATAGATATAAAAAAATTCAGAGAATGAAATATTCATTAATTTTTAATTTATAGTTTAATAAATAATGATATTTATATAAAAGATATAATAATTTTTATAAAATACACATTTGATTGATATAATTAATATTTATGATAATTTTTCATTACAAATTTATTTTTCAGTAAAATAATATCTAATATAAAATATATTTAAAAGATAAAATTTTAAAATAGAAAAATATAATATCAAAGTAACCTATTAATATTAATTTCGTCGGCCTTTTCCAATCCAATCTAGACAGCAGCATGAATAGTAGCATAATCACTTTAATGAAGATATTCTCCAACAAAATGGATCCTGCCCTCTACCACCTCACCAGCCACCCTTCTTGTGCTATCCTTATATCCCAACCCAGGATAACTATATAATCCTTATACCCATTAATTATTACCCCAATCTTAGAAATGCACATCCAATAATTCCATCTCCACTTCTTCCTTAACTTTGTTAAACAACTTTGCAAATTCCTCCACTATTTTCTACTTCAAACTGTCCTTATCAACCTTCTTCACATACTCATATTGCTTTTCATCACTTATTAAACCTGCTATAATTATTGATTATTCTATAGATTTATTATGATAATTGTGGAGCCAGTAGAAACTGCAAATTAATGAATCTTGAAGTCCTATGAAACCTATTTATTCTCCCCAAAATTAAGATTTAAATTCTAAGAATATTTTTCCGCCTTTATCCATTCCTATTTCTGAAAATGCTTACAGTTTCTATTACGGTAATTATGGAATAAATTCTATTGATTCTTTTTTTAGTATTGTTATTGGAACTGCTAGTACTACTTGTTTGCAAATATATTCTAAATTGTTTATGTCTTTTATTTATATGTATTATGGGTTGCTGTAAATTATTTATTTTACTGCGCTGTTTAGTTTATAGTTTAGTTTATTGCAGAATTCTTTATGTATTATTTCAGAATGGGTCCTATTTTTTAACATTAGATTTACTTCCCCGTATTTCCATAATGCGAAACACTTACAAACTCCATAAAAACTTATGTTTTTAGTAGATGTTCCAAATTCTGCTCCAAACTAAAATTCATAAAAACTGTTAAATTCTTCACTGATTCCTTATGTTTCTAACCAATTCTTGAAACTGATTTCACTTTATTTCTCAGTTATTAAATTATTATTATAATTTTGCTTCAAAATATCAAAAGTTTCATCAAGAAAAGGATATTGGGTTTCAATTTATTCTGAATTATATAACTAACCTTTCAATTAATAAACTTCTTATTTTTCTTGCTCCAGATTATAAAATTAGACTCCTTGATTTTGTAAAATAGTTTTGTAATGAGAATAAATTCCATGCAACTCTTCTCCTCCGACCTGAATAGTCTGATTATTCATTACCATATCTTTTATCCTTCCTCCTAAATAATCTTGGGCTTCCAATAATAATACTTTTATTCCTTTTTCTTTTAATCTCCCTCCACATGATAAACCACTTGCTCCTCCTCCTATTATTATCACATCGTATATTTTTAATTTATCTTTTTCACAATCCATTTTATACTACTTACAACTACTTATTTACTTTTTATATTTATAATTTTTATTAATTAATATTTATTTTTACATTTATAATAATAATTATTAATAAAATAATAAAAAAATGTTTTAAAAAATTAATTAATTTTTGTTTAAAGTTTTTGACACTATCGATTTTCATGGTGTAGCAGTGCCAATCTATTACAATTAAGAATATGATATAAGAAATTGAATGACTAGATTTTTTTCTATTTTTTTTTTTATTATTTTTGGATATTTAGTTAATGACTAATTCAAAAAGATAAATTAGTATTTGAATTCTACATATTTTTATACTAATATTCAAGCTAGTGATCTTTAATAATTTGAAATTAATTTAAAAAAGAATGATGAATGTCCTCTAATTTTAAGAATATATAAAGAAAATTTTATTGTTACTTAATAAAGATAGAATTTATACCCGATAACTTACAATTATACTTAAATTTTTGATGTATTTCTATTACAAGAATATACTTATGATAAATTATAAACTGATACTGTTTCAAATATAACAAGATAATTTAAAATGACTCCTTGTACATATAATTAATTAAATAACAGTGGATTATTATTAAATATTACTTAAGATTAAAATGATTTAAGTTAATTTCTATGTATTCCATAAAATTAAGGTTTTAATTTAAGCAATTAAAATAAAGAATTTAAAATAAATTTGATATTTAAAAATTATACACAATTAATATAAGACAAAAAAAACTTAGAAAATTTAGTTATAGGTAGATCAATTAGTACCTAAAATTTTTATTCATAATTATTTAAAAACTATATCTTAGAAATTTATATTTAAGATTAAACAACTAATTTATAATAATTAAATTCAGGATTTTTATCAAATCCATTTAAAAAAAGATATTCTAAATATAATAAAATATTTCAAATATTAGAATAAACATATTAATTAAATTTTTAAATGTAAGTTTTATAAATAAATTAACAAGACTTCTATTAATAAATGTTTAAATAAACAAAACTTAATAGGGATATATAAATTGATTATTTTAGCTACGAAATTAAATATTAGACTTAATTAGATTATAGTTCAATTTTCGAAAATAGCTATAATAATGTTAAATATTTTATGACAATTAATTTTAAATTAAATCCATTACAAAGAGAAGAAATAATAGTTTCCTATAGTATAACATAAATTATAATTCTAATTAGTAGTTAAACTTCTCTAATTTATACTTTTACCTATTTTTGTTGTCACATTTATTTTAAATATAATATTAATTAATATTATAAAAATGATTTGAAATAATAAAGATATAGTTTAATAACTAAACATAAATATTTATAAAAAAAGTCTAATGCCACTATTTTATAAAATTAACAAGATTCAAATTAATAAGATTAAAATGATAAAAGTTTTGAAAATATAAAAATTAATAAATTATAAAATTAGTCAAATTAAAGTAATGAATAAATATTACAAACTGATTTTCAAAAAGAAAAAGAATCCTAAAATTCATAAATATTAATTAATTTTTTGGATATTAAGAATAATAGTTAAATATAACAAACTAATTTTTAATAAGTTAAATTAAAAGAATCATAAAACAATTAAATTTAACATAATGTTTAGAATGATTAATTAATTATATAAAAAGATCAAGATTTATAATCAATATCACTTGAAAGCTGTTAAGAACATAGTGAAAACAAAAAATAAATATAAATTTATAATAAAAATTATAAATAATTAAAATAAAAAGCAAATTTATAAGAAACTTAAAATTTTTAAGAATTAATAGATTCCAAAAATTTTTGAACTATCAATAACTGTGGTTTATTAACTGATTAAAATAAATCTATATTTTAAACTAAAATTAATTTAGATTAAAATTATTAATAATAATAAATATAATATATTGATGATACACATTAAATTAATTAAGAAATAAATAGAAATAAGTATTTTTTATCACTTTAGAATAAAAATTGAATCAATAAATAAGATATTGAAAATTAATTGAAAATTTAAAGTTTTGATCTATAAGAAAACTAGAATAAAATTCAGGTTTAAAATTTAGATGATAGATTGTTTAATGAAAATTGTAAATATATTAAAAATAAAGATGATAAATTAAATGAATTTTAATAGGAAAAAATTCATGAAAAGCTAAAATCTTAATAAATTAACTATTGATTATCTAATTTTAAACTTGGCTTAGTAAAATAATAATACGATATTTATTAATTGTAACGTTAGAAATAACAGAATTATTATAGATCTAAGTTTGATATTAAAAATTTATATTTTTTAGATCAAGAAATTTAAAAACTTAAATTATTACTTTTAAATTAATAATAAATACTTTTACTTGATTATTTAGTTTTAGATGAAAGTGAATAAATATGTTAATTTGATTTAAATGAAACATTTAAAAAATAATAATAAGAAATAGCTAGAAAATATTATAAAATATTAGAAAATAATACTAAAAGAAACTCTATAGATTAAAAATTATATAAATTATTATAAACTTAAAATTTAAATAAGGTGGACTGATTATATATAATTTTAAAAATTATATATAATTATTATTAAAAATAAGTTTAATAATTATAATAAATTTAATATTTATAATAATTAAAAAAATACAAATTTTCAATTAAAAGTTTGTAATTATCTTATAAAATCTGTTTTTATATAATCGTTTGTATAATATATATTTTTTTTATCTAAATTATAATTATCATCTTCTTTATCACTTAAATTAATTTCACAGCTTTCATGAATTTTTTTTTTATTTTCTATATAATTTTATTATTAATTTAAAATCCATTCTTTTTCATTATTTAAATTTATTTGATTTTTTTAAATATAATTTTCCCTTTTTTCTATACTTAAATCATTTAATTACTACTTATTTTAAAGTTACATAATTTCTTATGATTATTATTTCATAGATAAATTGCTGATATTATTTATATTTTAAATATCCTGTATTAATTCCTTTTAAAAATTTACAGCAAAATAAATTTATTATTTTAACATATTTTGTTATTCTTCTAATAATAAATTTTAATCTTTACTATTAAAAATAATCTAATTATGAGAATATTATTCTAATAAAATTATTAGAAATCAAATATTGAAAAATTATTGTAAATATTTTTTTTATTTATGATTTTCATCTTCTAAATTTTCATCATTAATAAATTATTATCTTTAATTTTATAAATTTAATAATAAATTACTAAGTCAAATCAAAAGAAAGTTATAAATCACATATTTACTTATCAGCTTAATCTTAAAAAGATTCTATTTCATTTATTAATTATTTTATGTCTAATTTAAAATTATATTGCTAAAATATTCAATTAACTAATTTCACAACATCAAGTTTGTATTCATTTTCTTATTCGTATAAAAAAGAATTTTATTTATTTAATTATTCTTTTAATTATTCCATATTCTAACAATCATAAACTACTGATAATTTTTATTAATCTTTTTCTTTTTCATTTAATTATATATTTATACAATTTAATTAATTATTTTCTGTGTTATTTTTAATAATCTATTAAATTGAATCTATTTATTATTATTTATTCAGAGCAATTATTAAATTTTCTTAATTTTATTCTTTTTATATTTATTGGTTCGTTTAAACTTCATCTTTAATAATTTTTAAATTATTTAATTTAAAATTTGTTTCATCTTAATTATTATTAGTTTCTAAGGTCTATTTATTGTTTTTTAAATTATTTTATTTTTATGTATCATTATTATCCTTCTTAGATAATTTCTAAATTATTAAAAAATTAAATTACTTTACTAGAACAATTACCCATTTTAAAATTTTTATACAGTTGTTTAATATTTATAAATCTATTTAAAATTTATTATATTAATTAATATAAATTCAATCAATTTATATATTTATAATTTATGGATTCTTTAATTCATTACTTTAAAACTATAAAGTACTAGAAGTACTTTTCCTTTAGTTTTTTATTT
>Ga0315908_10004060_pt1 | contig 10570 bp, 4 predicted proteins | sample LakEriMetagenome_12_FD_203520 | JGI IMG/M metagenome (GOLD analysis project Ga0315908, IMG submission 203520) | Freshwater fungal communities from buoy surface, Lake Erie, Ohio, United States - Buoy 4 MA124 | ecosystem: Environmental > Aquatic > Freshwater > Lake > Lake biofilm | place: USA...
AGTAAGGAATCTGTCCATTACTCTGTTAATCCTTTGCCTACTCCTGTTAGGGTTGGACCTAGTTATTATGAAAAGCCAACTGCTATGTTGCAGAGGATTGAAGCTCCAAGGGATATTAAGGCATGATTATTATTTCATCTCTTATTTAACTAATATTTTCAATATATATAATATGGGTTTTTATTTTTTTTATTTATTTATTTTTATCATTTTTTTCATTTTTCTAAGTATTTATATTTAAAAGTAAAATTTTCTTTTTTTCTCTAACACCATCCTATAATAATAATATATATATATATATATTAATACCTTTTTCATATTCAAAAAAGACAAAAGAACCTTCTTCACTCTTTTCATTAGTTACCTTTGGTTGTTCCAATCTTCTAAACCATGTAATGTATTATTTATGAAATCTCCAATTTCTTTTTTTTAATTCTTAAGCCGCCAAAAATTACTCGAATGTATTTTTTTGGTAATAAAATATATAAAATAATGTATCTTCATTGTATTTGTCAAATGTATTTTCTGTCATTATTTATCTTTTTGGAAAAAAATTAGTAAGAATTTATGTTTTTTGCTTCAAAGAAGGAATGTAGTCTACATTTTTAGTTGTAAATTTGTGAGAAGTTTCTAACATTTGAATCAAGTAATTTTGAGGTTGTTGTTCCCTATCAGGAAAATCTATTTCACTTAACCTGCTGCTACAAGTTTAATTGTTGTTTATAGAAGAATTATTACTGATAATATTTGTTTCCTGTTTTCTTTGGAAATTTTGCTGTTATTATTATAATTATTAAAACTACATCATTTATTAATTTTATTAACTATCTGTTTATTATTATTATTATTATTATTATTATTATTATTATTATTATTATTATTATTATTATTATTATTATTATTATTATTATTATTATTATTATTATTGTTATTATTATTATTATTATTATTATTATTATTATTGTTATTATTATTATTATTATTATTTATTTTATTAAAATTACTATATAGGCTATTATTTTTATGTTATTAATAATTATTTTTGGGTTTCATCAACATACTTTTCAATTTTATGACTAAAATCATTTAGATTCTAAGCAAATTTCAATAAATCTTAATCTTTTTAGGTAAAAGAGGATTAGAGAAGATTCTTAAAACTTTCTTGAATAGATTCTTGAATAAAAAAGTTATTATTATTATTAGTATTAAGTAAACAATTTTAAAGTTCTTAACTGTAAAGAATTAATGTGTCTAAATATTCTTATTTCTTATCCAATTTGTCTTATTTTCAATGTTTCTTTTTAAGGATTAAATAGAAAGGTTAAAGAAAAATATGAATAATTGAAAATAAATACCTTTTTGCCACTTACGGTATTGTTCACTTCTTTCTGATTGGATATTTAATTCTTCTTTTCATTAATAAGCTGCTAATAATCTATAATTTATTGCAAATATTTTTGCTATGAAAAGTTAGATTTTGTCTACTATTGATCTTTATCCTTTTCTTTTTATTCTTTAATTTTTAAATCCATTTATTATCAAAAATCTATATTCTAATATCAATAATTTAAATACTTTATTATATTATTATATTATTTTCAAATATATCATCATTTTAATTGTAATATACAAGTATAATAAATTTATTTTTATTTTGTATCATCAAAAAAATAATAATCATTAATATTTAAATTATTTTATAAATGCAAAGAAAATTTGATTAAGATTTAGAATAGTAGTAAATTTAAATATCGGTTGAATAACAACTTAAAGAATTAAGTGACGATAATAATTTGATTATATAAAATGCATATATTTAAGAACTAGAAAATGATAGTTAATTAAAAAAGATAGATATTTTATAAAACAATTAAAATAATTAATAATTCAATAAACTTAATTTATCTAATAATTGTTTATAAGAATACGAAAATAAAAATATCAATGAAAGCGATTTAGTAGAGGAGAACAAATTAAACAATCAGATAAACTAGATTGACAATATTGGTGTAAATTTCAACAACAATGACTCACATTAACAGCATTCAGAAAATAACGGTAAATGAATAATATAATTTAATAGGAAGTCAGGTTGAGAGTGGGACAAGTCCAATTAATCATAACGAAATAGTAATAAAGAACAAAAGAAGAACTCGGGAATAAAGCACAAATGACAGGAATTATACTTGTGGATGTGGAAAAAGTTATTTGTCGTATCCTGCTTTATACCTTCATTTGAAAAATAAGCACAATGGCAAGCCTCCTAACGGTACTTTGCTGCCCTCTGTATAGGTCAAGAAGTAGAAAGGGAAGGAAAACTCTAATGAGAATCAGCAATAGTATTCCAACAATTATAATTCAAACAGCAATATCAATGTGGTTATTAATAATAATGATGAAGATGATAGAAAGTCATTGGAGGACGTGATAGAATGTCTTAAGAATATTCATTCCAGTTATGTTCTTGAGTAGACTAATAATTTGATTAATAATTCAGTTATTGCTAATTTGATTGATATTTATTACTAAATAGATAAGAGCGATGTAGTGCTTAAGGACTAGTTCGTGGATGTACTTAAAGATAAAACCAAATTAATTGATATTTAGAAAATACACATTAATGATAATAATACTTTAGAAATCAATTAGACTTCTATCAATAAGATGTTTTGTCTTTTTCTTTATTAAATTGCAAAATTTGTTGATGGGTCTATATTTTAGGAGATTTCTTTTTTCGTAGAGCTTTATAGATGTGTACTCAATTAGGAAGGATACAAGTACTTGCAGAGTGATGAGCAAAAGAATAATTATAACAACTAAGTTGAGTATTGCCAATCCAATAATGCAGGCTAGATTCTTGAGTGTGCTAATGTCTTGATTACTGACTATTTCATCAAGCATCTTGAGAGTAAAGATTAGCATCATTTCAAACTATTCGGTATTTATTCATCATTATATAATCAATATTATCTTATTATTATTATCTTCATTATTATCAACATTATCATTGTTTTCATTATTATTGTTTATATTTTTATTATATTACATTATTAATATATATTATTATTATTTTAGGCAAAACTCTTGATTAGATGAAGAACGCTATATAATTTACATAGTCATTTTCGAAATGGCTTTATAAAAACAGGTTTACTAATTCCAAATTAATAATGAGTAGCGATCCATGAGTTATTTTATTAAAATTTTAATCTTTTTATATTTTCATAATTTTCATTTCATATAAATTCATTATCCTAAAAATAAAAATATTTTTATTATTTAGTATTTATTACTTATTGATTTGAGTTATTATAATCAGACTCTAAATCTCCAATATGTTAAGTCTTCTTTTCATTTTTCATCTATTTCTCTTTGAAATTTTCTTCCTAAATTTATTTTTATTATTAATCTTATTAAAATAACTATTTTTGATTTAATTAAAATTATGTTTAATCATTACTTTCATTTTTTTATTTTTTTATTTCATCATTATTATTTTATTTATTTAATGCTGTTTATTATTAAGATTTGAATGTTTATATTTAATGATTTTAAATTTAATTTATTCTTTCATCAAGAATATTGATTTATTCTATATTATTTTTTTGAAATATAATTTAATCATCCTATTGCTTATAAATTTTTAGATCAATTTGTGTTTATAATTAATTCAGAGAATTTTTTATTTCGATTAAATCTTTGTTATCTAACGATTAATCTTTACTTTTGAATTAATTTTATTATTATTAAATAAACTGTTCCTTTAAATTAAAGTATTATTCTCTAAATACTTAAACTTAATAATTCTATTTTTCATTTACCAATTCGAATTATTTACTGAATTGATTTTATAAAATCTTTAATTAGTTTTCTATATTTTTATTTAACTATTATTACTCTGTTATTAATTATTCTTAATTTAAATATTTTTTTTATTATTAAATAAATGCTTTTTATTTTTATACTTCGTCTAATATCTCAACATGATTCTTTAATTAATGTTAAATTAAATACTATTCATTTATAAAATGTTTTTCACAATAAAGACACTTAAATATTTATTTATTTTTTAATTTTTATTATTTCTCATTTATTTATTTTAGTTTTTTGTTAATTTCGTTATTAATTTATTATCCTTTCTCATACTTTTTTTTAAACTTTTACAATTATTATTATTTAGCTTAAGTTTATTATTTCATTTAATCCAATTTATTTTTTGTTTTACTTATTTGTTATATTTTTAAGTTATTGTCTGTTTAAAATGTAAAAATTATATTTTTGAGTTATTGATGAATTATTTAAAATTATTAAAGATCAAAATTATCAATGTCTTCTTAATTTATTTTCTATAAAATAAACTATTATAAATAAAGAGTATCTAATAATGATTCTTGTTATTATGAATTAACAATATTTTAAGAATTAATTTGCAAAAAATTTACTGGCTTAAAATGCTTGCCAGTTTTTTGAAGGAAAAAAAATTCTTGATTTTCTTCATATTGTTGTTCTGAAGAATGAGAATGGACTTAAGATTAATCAAATAATGATTATTACATTATAAATATAAATAAAAAATAGATAGAAAAAAATAATTATTACAATATAAATATAAAATGAAAATGGATAAAAAGATAATGAAATAATCATTGTTTGTATATCTAGATAATAAATGATATTATATACATAACTACTGTTTGGGTGAGTAATAGTGGTGTAAAGTGGATTTTAATAAGGAGTGGTAGTGTAGACAGGGTTAATAATTCTAGCTGTTAATTTATGTATAATTAAATATAATTACAAGAACTAATAATGCTAGGGTTTTGGATATAAGTAGTAGAAGGTTATTATACTATATAAGATGGTTTCTATTGCACTATATAGCTATAAGGTTCCTATTGCTAAATTATCACTGGTTTTATTGATTAAGTTGGAGCTGCTATTTATTTTTCATTTATCTATATCTTTAAACTTGGAGACCTGTTCCTAATAATATTTTTGATATAATTTAATGATATTTATTTCTTAATAATAAGATAACATACTTTTTCTTAGTCCTAGACTTCTATTTACAAGTATCATCATCACATTCTTGACAATAATTACAATTATAATTATAATCATAACTAATTTCGTCATTTCTTCTACTAACAAGAATAGTGTTAGATACAGCTAACTTATAGTTTTCAATCATATCTTCATTAATTTTAATGTCCATATTTTTATCCAGCAAATTCTGCATTGTTTCTTAATCTTAATCATACTCTCTCTATATTTTGTTTATTGTTCTGTAGTCTATATCTATCTATTGATTTGTCTAAATCTAATGTTATAGATTCTCAAGTTTATTCAAATTTACTATGTTTTATTTTATTTATTGATGCATTAACCATTTTCCCATTTTCTTATGCTTTTTACATTCCATTCTGAAATCTTCTCTAACTTATTCTAATACTTTATCTAATTCTTGAATTAATTCGTCTCGTAAAATCATCAATTTTTAGTCCAAAAATCTACCACCTTCTAATCCTTCATTTTTCATTAATTCTAAATCCTTTATATTCTTTTTTATGTTGTCTTTTAATATATTTATAGTCTCTAAACTTTCTATTCTTAAGTCATTTTCATTTTTATCCATATATTTATTTTGTTTAGACATTTTATAACTTATTATATTTAAAATTTAATTAATAATAAATTTGATAATCAATTGTTATTTTAGTTTTTGCCGTAAAAATTTAATTTTGTTTCATTGTTTTACTATTTAACAAATGACTAATTTTTATTTCCAACTTTTTTCTAAATTTGATAAAAATAATATTACAATAAATTCTTTAAATTAATCCTATTAATCTTAATTATTTTTTAATTTATTTTTATTATATTTGTTAGAAAAACTATTTGATTTATTTGATTCAGTTGACTAGATTCCTGAATTAATCCATGGATCTTAAAGGATCTAAATTAGCTTAGAAAATTATTACTTATTTGCAAGTAGGTCTCAAATAAGGATCGAATTAAAATATCTTTTATAATAATTCCTTAACCTTTTAAGGCATTGATTCTGGATAATCTATTTAAACATTGCAAATTTTGGTGTATAATTCTCTGTCAGTTTAGCCTATTAGATTAAATAATAATATTGATACTAATGATAAAAAGAATAATAATTAAAATTTTAGAATTAATATAAATTATGAAAATGAAGTAATTAATAATAGTGATTAAATAATTTACCTTTGAATGGGAAATCTCCAGTGATCATAGAATACAAGACAACTCCACTAGCCCATATATCAGCCATGAATCCTTCATAATAAACCTTCCTAACAATCTCAGGACTCATATAAGAAGGTGTTCCACAGAAAATCCTGTTCTTCTACTGCTTCAACTAACAAGTACTGAATCCAAAATCAATAACCTTACTTTTAACATTATCCTACTATATACTTACCAATATATTTTCCAACTTGATATCTCTATGACTAACCCCTAAAGCATGAGTCTATTATAAAGCCTACATTAATTATGTAAATATCAACTTACACTCCTTCTCCTCTAACATTCTTTAATACCTACTTTTCATATTCTAATATATATCCTTTCCTTCACAAAATTCCATAATGATGTTAATGTGGTTTCTTGTCTCCACTAAATCAATAATCCCTCCTACTTTATCTAATTTTCGCAATAATACTAAAATTGCTACTTCTCTTCTTATTCCTCTTAATCTTTGCCCTTCTTTTAATTTATCTTTTTTATAGATCTTTATTGCTACTTTCTTCTGGTTTTGATTGTCAAAAGCTTCTCGGACTTATGCATATGCTCCTTCTCCTATTACTTTTCCTATGTTAAAACGATTTTTAAAATCTAAAGTGCTTTGAGTTGATTCGAAATATGAAAAATCTCGCATTACTTTTAGGATTTCTATGTCATTTTCACGATCATTTAATACATCTTTTTGATATTTTTACTTACCAATTAAATTGAAATTCATCTTTTCATTCACATATTCTTCTAATTATTGAATATCTTGTTTAGACATATATCTGTTACTTGATTTTTCATGATTTAAACTATTTTCAGCTGTATTTATTTAAACTACTATATTATTTGGATTTACATTGTTACTTGTATTGCTTAAATTCACGTTATTACTATTTTTAACATTATTATTGGTCATATTATTTATATTATTGTTATTGAAATTACTATTATTAATATTACTATTTTCAACTTAATTATTTATAGTATACTAAAAATTGTTTTAAATTAAATTTTTTTCAGAAGAATCAGATAAATCAATTATTTTTTTAATTTAATTAAATTAATTATCTTTGTTTAATGCATTTTAGTTATTAATGATATCTTTAAGATTTTATTAAGCTGTTTTTCTTAAATTTTAACTTTAATCTATATTCTAAATATTATTACTGGAATTCGAAATATTATTATTATTTATTTTATTATTATAATTACTAATAAAATCATAATTATTAGTGTTATTACTAAGATTTTTTAGAGATACAGGATTATTATTAAAGTTGTTTTTTAATTTATTTTAACTATTCAATAGATTGTTGACAAGTTGACTATCTTAAGAATTATTTCAACTTTGAATATCCTAATTAAAAGTATTTACATTAGAATTATTGTTTGAACTTATATTGGAATTATTTCTACTAATTTAATTGTCCAATAATTTTTAAAGTCTAAAATAGTATTTATTGTCGATTTCATTTTCCTCTGATTATTCTGACTTCTTCACTGTTTTCACTAGATTATTAGCGTTATTGTTTTTTGTAAGTTGTTCTAAATAATTTGGATAATATTCAGTGTTGTTTTATAACAGATTAGGCTAAGATCTATCTAGTTTTAATTTCTATTTTAGTTTGTTCTATTGATTCAAAAAATTATTGACTTTTATGTTTTCTATTTCTTTATTCTATTGTTATTCCCCTTTCTTTTATTGTAGTATTATTTTAATTAATAAATACGTTTCCATCATTGTTTATATTATTATTTATTCCTATTTTTTAATTACAAAGTGATGATTTTCTATAATTACTCATCGAATTATCAATTCCAAAACTATTTTTTTCATTGTTCGACGGAGTTTGTTTTTTAAAATTATTTTAATAAACTTTAATATTATTGGAACCTAAATTTTTAGTGCTTGAAGGTTAAAACAAAATATTGTTGTTTATATGAATTTAATTTTAATCTTTTTTATTTTTAAATATTTTATAAATATTTACTTAGTATAAAATATTATTGTTTATTTTATTATTATTTTCTATTAGTGTTTGTATTCATCTTAATTAAATACGATAAAACTAAGAAATCTATTATAATAAAATTGATAAATATATTAAAATTTTAATATTGAAAATTAAATTTATTTATTTAAATTATTGTTTAAAATAAAGAGTTATAAAAATTATAAAATATTAAACATATTTCTATAGAATATAAATAGTTATAAAATTAATAATAAGATGAGAATATAATAGTGAATATTAATCGTAATAATTCTATAAAAAGAATATGGATCAATAAAATGAATTTGAGAAGTATAAAATAATATTAGTAGGAGAAAGTGGAGTAGGTAAATCTTCAATAATGAAGAGATTTTGCAGGAACCAGTTTTCTTTAGAACCTGAAACAACATTAGGAATTGAGTTTGACAGTTGATTCATAATGCTGAACCAAAAGAAAATTGAACTTTAGATTTGGGACACAATGGGTTAAGAATAATACATGTCTTTAACGAATTCTTATTTTGCTTAAAGCATGGGAGTGTTATTAGTTTATGATATTACACGAAAATCATCAATAGAAGCCATTCAAATGTGGCTAGATTAAATCCGAATGCACTGTGATGAAAATATAGTGATTTTTGTGGTTGGTAATAAGAATGATTTGTAGAATTTGAGGATAAGTACTAACAATGAGATTAGTAAGAATTTTTCATATGTATATTGTACAGAATTAAGTGCATTAAGTAATGAGGGAGTTGATTCGTGCTTTATTAAATTGGCAATAGATATTTAAATGCAATAGGCATTAGCTAGGAATGATAATTATGATAGTAGTAATAGGCCCAGTGTTAGGTTAAGCACTAAGAGAAATGATAATGAGTAGACTGATCCAGAGTCTATTATAAATAACTGTTTTTGTTGATTTTTATTCGTTTTTATTATTATCATATTTAAAATACGTTTTATTCTTATTTATAATCAATTATTTTAAATATGATATATATTTTTATTGTTATTTTAATAAAAATTTATTTTAAATAACCTATTAATTATCTTTTTTATATATTTATGTTTTTTTTTTAATATATAAATATTTAAATACTATTTAAATATTTATAATTTGATCAATAATAATAATAATATTACAATTTTTTTAATGACTAAAAATTAGTAATAAAATAACAAAAATTAGATATATAATATATTAATTAATCATTCAGTGATCAACTGCTTAGACTTCAATTGACTTTCAGCAGGTGTCTATATGTGTTTGCCTGCTGCATTGCATAAAGGACATTATGTTTATTTTCCTTTCTTGACAACACACTCCTATTAATTATTATGATTAATTAAATACTTCATGGAATTTATGAAGACAAACCAAAGCCACTGTTTTCTTTTCTCCATAACCTTCATTACAAATTGCGCACTTTTTATAAGTTTATGCTTTTATTTTGCTGTTGTTTAGGCTTGGATTTTCTTTAATTTAAGAATTCAATTTGCTGTCTAACTTTTGTTTAGCAATCGACATATTTTCTTTTAATTTACTTGATATTTAGTTGCTTTAATCATTCAATTACTTTTCTATTTAAACTAAATTTATTTTTCTTTCACTTAAAACATTTTCTTCCTCCATTTATTGATTATGTTTGATAGGACTAATCAATTTATTTTCGTCTACTTTATCCATTATTTCAGTCTGTGCTTCATTGATTTCCTACTCATGTTTCATATTGTTTTCTTTATTCTCTGTTTATTTTTCTTAGTTATCAACTACTTGAACTACTTTCATTTTTGACTTTTGGTTGCTCATTAAATTTGAATTATAATATCTATCTATTTTTTGTTTATATAGTTTCTTACTAATTCACTAATAAGTTTGAATTTAAATAATCAAATATATTTAAAATATATTATAAAGATTATTTAATGATCACTTATAAGCGTTAGTGAAAGATTGAATAACACTTTTTTTGAAGTAAGGAATGTTTATATAGTCACCTTTTTTATAAAGAATGTTTCTGTTCACACTTTCAAGATAATTAGATCTTTAAAACATAATAATTAAAATACTGATATATATTTTCTAACAGTTCTTAATAATCTTTTTCGTCATTTTAGCTCAATAGAATTAGTTTTAGTCCATTTAAAATTTCATATATTGAGTATTTGTAATAATTTGAGCTATAGTTGTTGAAGTTTATTATATCATAGGGACTTAATTTTTGTACAAAACTTTTCAATGCTTTAGCTATTCCTATTGTGTTCTCTATTTTATATACTTTTTCTTCATCAAAATCTATTTTTTATTA
>Ga0315908_10004061_pt1 | contig 10570 bp, 9 predicted proteins | sample LakEriMetagenome_12_FD_203520 | JGI IMG/M metagenome (GOLD analysis project Ga0315908, IMG submission 203520) | Freshwater fungal communities from buoy surface, Lake Erie, Ohio, United States - Buoy 4 MA124 | ecosystem: Environmental > Aquatic > Freshwater > Lake > Lake biofilm | place: USA...
GCATTTGTCACTGCTTTCGCGGGGGTATTTTATCTCGACAATCTCGACCGCAGAAAAGCGTTATTAATCGCTTACCTCGGGTTTATGATTGGCACGCTTTCCAGTGCCGTATTGCCCAATACGGATAGTGATTCACTCAACTATTCACTATTCATTTTCACACGTGTTATAACAGGACTTACCGGTGGTTTACTCGGAGGACTCGTCATGTCCATTATCGGTGATGCAATACCATTGGAACGCAGAGGACGAGCCATGGGCGTTGTAACTATGTCATTCTCACTGGCCGCTATTTTAGGAATGCCCATTGCGCTAACACTTGTCGATGTGTTCGATAACAACTGGCATGTTCCGTTTTACGGTGTAACCATACTGGCCATTCCCATTTGGATTATGGCATGGAAACAAATTCCACCCATGCGCGACCATCTGAAGAATCGTGCGGTGTATGATCGCACGGCGGCTATTCGCCTGGCTTTTACGTCACGCGAACAACGCAATGCCTTGTTGTTTACGGTTCTATTGGTGCTCGGTCAATTCACTGTCATTTCTTTCATGACTCCTTATTATATCAACAATGTCGGGCTTTCTCAAAGTGACATTAAGTGGATATATCTGGTAGGAGGCGCAGCTACAGTTCTGAGTGGATTCTTCATTGGCCGTATGGTCGACAAAGTGGGCCGCTTCCGGGTTTTTACAATTGCTGCCGTGTTGAGTATCATTCCTGTTCTCGTCATCACACATCTGCCACAGGTTCCACTCTATATCGTGCTTTGCATTGCAGGGTTCTTTTTTGTGCTTGTCTCCGGAAGAATGATCCCTGCCAATACTATCGCTACAACTGTTGTGAATCCGCAGCAACGCGCGGGGTTCATGAGCTTAAACTCTGCTATGATGTCGTTGGCGAGCGGTTCGTCGGGAATCATTTCCGGTGCCATCATAACACAAGTCAATGAACATTCCCCACTCTTGAATTTCGAATGGGTAGGCTATGTTGCTGCAGCAAGCACCATTCTTTCACTTGTAATAGTTCGCGTCTTAAAGCGACTGGCAGAAAAAGGGTGACGGCTTAAATCAACTTAGAAATCTCGACGTACAGTATTTTCTCGGCAATCAGCACCTGCTATGCGGTTCGCCACCGCTTCACACCTTCTAGCAACAACAGCATACTCCCCGCTGCCGCAAATGCCGGAATGAAATGAGCAAAGCCAGGATATTCAAAATTGAAAATAAAGTTCAACCCGGGAATAATCAATGTAGCCATCAATAAGGTTATGGCTGCAGCTATGATGATGAGCGTCACTTTACTGCTCTCCGTAAATACAGAAATAAAAGAACGTGTACGTGACAAATCTGTTAGAATCAAAAAGATGTTGCCGATTATTAGCGTTGAAAATGCAATCGCTCTAACCTCACCGTCGGTGTGCCCTTCTTGAATGGACAAGCCAAAAACTACAAGAACGGTCACCAGTAGCAGTAGGCCTTTCAGCAGGGCAACGGAAATCTTATTACTGCCGAAAAATTGTTCTCCGGCAGCGCGAGGTGGTCGACTCATGATTCCGGCCTCTTCCTGTTCCGATTCAAAAGCAATTGAACACACAGGATCAATGATGAGCTCCATAAAGACAATGTGTATCGGAAAAAGTAAGATGGGCAGTTGGCCCATGAAAGCGGGAATAAGAGTAAGTGCAATAATCGGAATATGAATAGCGAGTATGTAGGACATCGCCTTTTGCAGATTATCAAAAATGCGCCTACCCGATCGTATGGCAGCTACAATCGATGCGAAGTTATCATCGAGCAACACAAGCGATGCCGCTTCTCGGGCTACATCTGTGCCCTTGGCCCCCATGGCAACACCAATATGGGCTGCCTTCAAGGCAGGCGCATCGTTCACTCCGTCGCCCGTCATTGCAACCACTTCCCCCGACGCCTTCAGTGTATTTACGATTAAAAGCTTTTGCTCTGGGAGTACGCGAGCAAAAACCGATGTTTCAGAAATTCTTCGCGACAATTCTGCTGCAGAAAGTTGATTCAGCTCGTCCCCGGTCATAACCCTCTGCCCATGTTCGAGGCCTATTTTATCAGCAATAGCAAGCGCTGTAACCGGAAAATCGCCCGTTATCATACACACTCTAATACCGGCTGTTTTGCATTCGGCTACCGCTTGAGGCACCTCCGGTCTAATTGGATCCTCAAACCCGAGCAAACCCAATAATCGGTAATGGAAACCGTGTTGAGTTTCCGGCCATTCATTTCCTTCATGGCTAGCCTCGGCAACAGCAATAACACGATACCCTTGAGCAGCCATTTTATGCACTAGCTCTAATTGCTTCCTTCGCTCCTCATCAGAACAATTACACAAGCTCAATACCGCCTCTGGTGCTCCCTTGGCAGTTAAATAGAAATGGGTGTGCTCATTCGATCGATACGCCCGGGTCATCATCAACAATCCCTTACTCAAGCTATACTCACGCTCAAAATCCAATGCTGTTTTCTCGTAAGCCATATCTGCATGTAACGCAAAAATGGCCTTCTCCATTGGATCTGTTGTATCACCCGCAGAAGCCATACAGCCCGCTGCAAGGAGCTGTTGTAACGAAGTGTCCGATGAATTGATACTATCCCTATCAACTATACTTCCATGAAGACCTATGGAAGCTACCACCATTTTATTCTGAGTTATAGTGCCTGTCTTATCGCTGCATAACACCGTTGCGGCACCAAGTGTTTCGATGGCGCTCGACTTGCGGGTAAGTACATTTTTTTTAGACAGACGCCATGCCCCTAGTGCAAGAAAAATAGTAAGTACAACCGGAAATTCTTCCGGTAAAATTGCCATAGAGGCGGCCAGCCCGGTTAGCAGCGATTCCAGAAAATTTCCACGCGACAGATAAAAGGCTACTACCACTGAAACACTCAGAAAGACACCGATGATGGATAGATTGCGAATGAATACCTTCATCTCCTTTTGCAGCCGAGTCTCCTCTTCACCAATGCTTTGAAGCGAATGACCAATCTTTCCGAATCGGGTGCTCATTCCTGTAGCGGTTACAACAGCGAGAGCAAATCCTTGAACAGCAAGCGTTCCGCTAAATAAAGCACAATGATCTTCCTCCACCCCTTTTAACACCGGCATTGCCTCACCGGTTAACAACGACTCATCTACCGAGAGATGTGTGCATTCAATGATGGATGCATCGGCCGCAATTCGGTCGCCCTCATGCACAACAAGAACATCACCCGGCACCACTTCGCGTCCTGCTATTCTCACTTGTTTCCCATCGCGAATAACCAATGCCCTCGGTGTAGCCATGTTGCGCAATGCTTCGAGCGAACGCTCTGTCTTTCGGTATTGAGCGAAGGTGATTCCGATAATAATAAGTATACTCGAAACAAGCACTATTCCCTCGCGATAATCACCCAATAGCATATACAAGGTTCCACAGGCAATCAATAGAAGAAACATGGGCTCGCGAATCACTTCCAGTGCAATTTTCCAAACATTCTTAGGTCCTGAACCGGTCAGTTCATTGTATCCAAATTGCTCGAGCCTTTTGCGTGCTTCCTCCGAGTTAAGATCGCGTACCATAGGGGGTAAAGTTACAAGCCTAACTCTAGCTTAATTCTTATTTTTGCACTCGACTAATGAGAATCATAGCCACCATACCACATCCTCAGTTGAAGATTTCCGTTTTCTTATACAACGAGAAATACATCATTGAACTGGAGGCCGGTCAATACAAGCAAACGTTTAAAATTAGCGCTGATAGCATTGACGGTTTAGAAGGTGTGAAGGCCTTGATGACACCGGAGCTATTAAACAACAGCCTGGATAGATTCGAGTCTATGCATGCAGATTTCAAAAAGTCATTCAATCAAAAAGGAACTTAAAATGATCGCCAAAATTTCAATCGCACTAAGCGTTGTTCTATCCATTATTGTGGGAGTATTGTGGTATAAAGTGTCAACTGTTCATTCCAACCAGGATGGCAATTCTGCTGAAACTCCACTTGCTGCGGCTTTCAGCGCTGATTCAGGGCCCAGAGCTCCGATTGTTGCCTATGTAAATGGCGATAGCTTGAACGCTAAATACGATTTCATCGTTGAGAAATCGAAGGACCTTGATCAAAAAATGGCAGCTGCAGAAGAACGCGTGAAAAAGGAGTATGGCCCCCGTCAAGCTCAATATGAGCAGAATATGCGCTATGCACAAGAACACCCCGACATGTCGGAGGCGGAAGCGATAGCTCTGCAAAAAGATATGGAGCGCTTACAAATAGAAATGGACGAAATTCAGCAACGAGAAGTGGGTGTATTGCAAAAAAAAGAGGCTCAACTGCAAGAAGACTTGCTTAACCGAGTAAATCAATACTTAGCAAAATTCACCAAAGAGCGTGGAATTGATTTCGTTATCAATAAGCAAAGTGAATTTCAAGTCATCCTCTATGGTAACGCTGATTACGATATAACAGCCGATGTAATAGCGGGGCTAAATGCCGAGTACGCAGCAGAACAAAAGTGAAATGAGTTTAGCGGCTAAGAAATTAAAAGAGAATATCTCGGAGTATATCATCTTCCTTTGGCAGATGGAAGACCTGCTGCGCGCTGTGAATTTCGATGCGAATGCACTCGATGAATTCATTCATTCCTACACACCTGACTCGAATGCTTTCGATTCCGAAAAGAAATGGTTTACATCATTAGCTTCGAGCATGCGCAATGATGGTGTGGAGCAACGTGGTCACATTAGCGAAGTTCACGAGCTCATTTTTGAGTTGAACTATCTGCACAATACACTATTAAACATTGTTCGAGATAAGTCCTACTCGGACGCATACTTACAGGCACAGCCCAACATAAAAGAGTATATTCATCGAACCGACGGCAAATCGACCAACGATGTGGAAGTGTGTCTTACCGCCCTTTACGGCCTCATGGTGCTTCGTCTTCGTAAAGAGCCCATTTCGAGCGAAACAGAAACCGCCATGCGAACCTTCTCAAGCTTGCTTGCTAAGCTTTCACACCATTACAGAATGATGAAACAAGGGGAATTTAATTTCTCTCTAAACTAGTCGAATCGTCTTGATTCTGAGCACTGATGTAATTACGCCAGCGGGTAATTACTTGTTGCATGTCATCGGGAAGTTCCTTTTCAAAAAACATCCACTCTCCTGTTTTCGGATGATGAAATCCGAGTGACCGAGCATGAAGCGCCTGACGCGGTAAAATGTCAAGACAATTCTGAACAAACTGCTTGTACTTAGCGAAGGTGGTTCCTTTTAAAATTTGATCACCGCCATATTCAAAATCACCAAACAACGTGTGCCCAATGTGCTTCATGTGCACACGAATCTGATGCGTTCGGCCTGTTTCAAGCTTGCACTCCACGAGAGTTACATAACCCAGACGCTCCAATACCTTATAGTGCGTAACTGCATGCTTACCGTAATCTCCATTCGGAAAAACTGTAAAAACCTTCCTATCTTTCAAACTACGTCCCGTATTGCCTATTACGGTGCCGTCTTCCTTTACATCTCCCCAAACCAAGGCAACATAACGGCGTTCAATGGTTCGATCAAAAAACTGCTTGCTCAATTGAATCAACGACTGGTCTGTTTTCGCAATGACCATTACTCCGGTAGTGTTCTTATCTAAGCGATGCACCAATCCGGGGTGCGCGTCAGAGCGCACAGGCAAATTTTGAAAATGGTAAATCATCGCATTAACCAGCGTACCTGAATAATTGCCGTGTCCGGGGTGAACAACCATGTTTGACGGTTTATTCAGAATTACAAGCTCATCATCTTCGTATAAAATTTCGAGTGGAATATCCTCCGGAATAAGCTCAATTTCACGCACCGGATAAGGCATCTCAATCGTAATTACATCGAGAGGCTTTATTTTATAACTACTTTTTACGGGAGTTCCGTTTACTCGAACAAAGCCGTTATCACAGGCATCCTGAATGCGCGTTCGCGAAGTCTTCTCCAGTCGATCGAATAGAAACTTATCTATTCGTACCTGGCCCTGTCCTTTATCCGTGATAATTCGATGATGCTCAAAAAGATCATCGTCCTGTTCGCTCTGCGAATCGTTTTCTTCAAATTCACTCATACTAATCCTTCACAAAACGAGCACTTTGCTGCTCGTTATAAGCATTGTAATAGTGAATTATATAGGACCCCTCTGCCAGTTCTTCCGCAGAAATGCGCAAACTAGCTTGATTAATCGCGCTACCCTCCAACACTATTTTACCCGACAGATCCGCGATACGATAATGACATGTATGATAATTGGCAGGCAATTGCACATTCAAGATATCACGAACCGGATTGGGATAGATCATACTCGCAGATGAATTCCACTCTTCGTTTCCAACCCATTCAGCAAGGGTTGAACGAAACACAGGCCGAATCATCACGCTGCCCGAAATGTTAGATGGCATCCAATCGCTACTTCCTTGCAATTGATATAAAAGTTGTGTTGAGTTGGTGCTCGTGTTTTTATCAAGACCGAAATTCAACGATACATCCGTTTGCTGAAGTGTGCCAATATAGAAGTTGCCGGCTGAAACGAAAACGGGATCTGTGAAGCCGTAGTAAACAAAAAGATTCGGTCCACTTTCGTAATAATGTGGTAGCGAAAAGTTGAAATTATCGAATTCGCTGGTGAGCAGATTTCCCGGCTCACCACTAACATCGTCCCAAGCTTGCAATATAAATGACTGATCGGTTGCCAAGTATTGAATAGGGGCGAAATAGATATAAGCTCCAAGCAACGTATCATCCACAGGTGTGTTAAAACGCAATGCCACTTTACCTCCCCCATCCTGCAAACCATATGCTCGCTCGGCTGTTCCATCGTCGTAGGCGTAATAATTCGTAAACTTTTGCTCGAAGCGCATGGTATCATTCTGCGGATGAATATCCGTTGGGTTGTAAGCTACCATCACTTCAAAAGAGGCGGTATCTACTTCAACAGGAGTGCTGTAAACAAAATCATTCAATGATAATGTGCGTTCAAATGAGCTATAACCGTTTGATTGCGTATTGGCATCCGGAGCGCTTTCGAACAAGGTTGAACCATCGTATGCAATGGTGCACTTACTGGTAATATTGGAAGTAATACCCAAGTTGCGCTGCGAATACACGATATCGTCGCGCATGTAAAGCCCGGGTGAACTTTGGAAGTGTGTCCAAGGCATGGCAGTAAGACCAAAATTCAGCAAGCTGTTGTTGGTATACTGAAATGCAACTTCATCATAAAAGAAATTCGCAGGGCTGATGTCATCATTCAGCAGCACATAGTCGAGATGCCAATGATCGAGTGCGCCGTGTTGTGTGCAATAATTGCGAAAACGAAAACGAAAGCCGTCCTGCAAATAAATAAAATCACTTACCGCAACAAATACGGTATCAAAAACGCTGGCATCACCTCCTCCTTCCTTAGACCATACTCTTGCCCATTGTCCCTCCTGTAAAGGGCTGTAAAACTCAAGAATCAGTGAATCACCTTCAGCTCCCAATATTCCGTCTGCGTCAGGCGCATTACCGAGACCACCACCCTGAACATGAAAAACAAGGTGAACACTGTCATCGGGAGTTAAGCCTGAAAGGTCTATCGGTAAAGACGTTAGTGAATCGCTTAAGCCCCAATCCAGAAATGCATCCGTGATTGTCGGGAAGTAGAGCGTATCACTATAGGGAGTTCCATCCGACTCTAAACCATCGAGGGTTGCAACTCCTATGGTCATCGGATTCAAAGGAAAGGTGCTATTGATAAATGCAGCATTGTCGGACCATTGTTGCCATTCCACCGGTATTGCCGGATTAGATGTTGGAAGTGAGTACCGTGAAAAATCATCAAAAAAGGGAATTGGCAATGAAGATCCCATGCGTTGACTGCGCGGGGCAAAACGCAATTCCTCTTGATATTGCTTGTTGGCCTCAGCATTGAATTGCAGAGGCAGTTCACGCTCTTGAGAGTAAAGTGAATCACTGCCAATCGTTGCAATAACGAGGGCAATGGTTCGGAAGAGTAAATTTCGCATCATTCGAATTCTTGTTGTGTGCTATCAGGAGCACACGGAGTATTGTACAACCACAAATCTACAATACGACCGGCGGTTGTACCTATCGCCGGGTCGTGAATCGGATCCTGGCGACAAACGAGATAAGATGAAGAATCTTGTGCAGTAGGAAAAGAAATTCCCGGCTCAAATCGGCAATTACACTCCAAACGCAGTGTATCGAGTATAGCCTTGGCTTGAAGGCAAGACATACCCGTAAAATCAGGTACAATTATTTTCTCCGATACTGCGCGCCCTATCACCAACAGCACCTTCGATCCGCGAGGTAATTCGTCGGTTGCCTTCAATGACTTACCACGCTGAGTTACACGAATAATACTATTTACAAGTGTATTGTTATCTTCATACAACGTATCAAAATCGATCGACTTGTTCTTCAGTTTGATCATTGCAACGGTGGCATAATCACCCTGCTTTACCCCCAGCTTTTCCATAGGCGGGCTAAAGCGATAGATTGTGAGAAATACCTGCCGGCCTTCCTTAACCTGACTTTCAAACACCGGGCTTTGGTCATAAATAGAGCCCGCCGCTGCTTTGCGATCGTAGATGCTATCTATAATAAGGTAATTCAGGTTGCGGTCTTGTAATGCCTGAATTGCTTGCTCTACACTCAACCCCTTAAGATCCGGAACACTCACATACTCTCCATGATCCGTATACCAACGCAGCCAAAACCACGAGCCCAAAAGCAACACCACATAGGTCGATACTATACCTATCGCAGCTTTTCGAAACGAAGCACTCTTTATAAAACTCGCCATTATTGGATTACAGCCAAAAGTGAATGTTCAAACTTAATGGCAAGGCAGTGAATTAACCAATTCTGTACAGGAATTATTGACGAACGTGAGGTTAATAACCTTTAGAAACCTTATCTATTCGCTATAAAGGTCTTCTAATGCCATTTTCAGTGTATACACATCCAACGGTTTTTCAATAACGCGCTTAACCATCTCAAATTTCTCTGCTTTGCTGATGTTTGTGCGATCAATACTGCTGGAGAGCATGAAAACATGAATATTCTGAGTTAATGCAGCTTCCATCTTCTCGAGTTCCGCTAAGCATTCAAATCCATCCATACCGGGCATCATAATATCGAGCAAAACAATGTGTCGGCCTTGCATAAAGGATTCCTGATTATCTCGTATGGTTGCTAAAAATTTTATGGCACTGGAATACGTACTGACATGGCTTGAAATATTCGCCAATTGCAACAATTTCATATTCACTGAAGTGTCGATATCGTTGTCATCGACTAAGTGAAAATGTATGTCGCTCAGATTCATCACTGATGGTTGGGAATCTCAAAGGTAATGAGTGTTCCTTCCGAAGGCTTGCCGGAAACACTGATTTTTCCCTGCATTTTATCAACGACAGATTTTGTCAGATGCATTTGAATTCCGCTTGCACCTTCCGTATTCAACTGCATATTAAAAATCCCGCTAAGTCGTTCAGTTTCTATACCCTTACCCTGATCTGATATACGGAAGACAGCCTTTTCTGAATTTTGTACAACCGTAAGTTGAATGGTGTTGAACCCCTTCATCTCATCGGAGAACTGAACTGCATTGTTCAAAAGGTTTTGCAGGATAATAAGAAGTCTTGCCTTGTCAGAAATGAATGGTCCATTAAAACTCAACTCCTGTTGAATTTCCCATTTCACCTGTGTCAGATTAGCAGGAATATCCGCAATTGCCTGTTCTATTATTTGCTGCAAATCCACGTGCGAATGTTCTGTACTTGCTTTGCTATTGCTGTAATACTGAGTAATCTGTTCTCCAAAACTCTTCAACTGTTGTGCGTTTCTTAGAATTGAGCGAAGAGCGGCTAATGCATCGTTGTCTGTAATCCGTTTTTCTATTTCAGATACCGACTGTATGATTTGATCTGCCGGCGCACGAAGCTGCTGTCCTGCACTAAAAACAAACTGTTCAAGTGTTGCATTGGAATGATCCAAATCACTACTCTTGCGCAAAAGCTCTTGCTCACGTAGGTATTTTTCAATTGCATTTTCTACACAAACAGAAAGCTCATTCGCATCCCATGGCTTTGCCACATATCGATATACCTGCCCCTTATTAATTGCGTCGATAACAGCTTCTAAATCTGCATATCCCGTTAAAAGAATTCGAACAGGATGTGGAAAATCAGGCAATATCGTTTCGAAAAACTCCACCCCACTTACATCAGGCATTTTCTGATCTGAAAAGATAACTTGAATGGAGTTGTTATTCAAGATGTCTACGGCTTCATGCGCACTAGTAGTCGTAAAGACATTGTATTGTCTGCGAAAAAGAGCCTGAAAGGAAACCAGGTTTTGCTCTTCATCATCTAAGTATAGAATGCTATATGGTTTACTCATGTTATAACTCCACTATGCTGCAGAACGCGTTTGCTGGTTGCGGTTTCTAGGCAAATGTAGGATAAACTCAGTGCCCTTTCCGGGATGTGACTCGACCTCGATTCGTCCTTTGTGTT
>Ga0315908_10004065_pt1 | contig 10564 bp, 4 predicted proteins | sample LakEriMetagenome_12_FD_203520 | JGI IMG/M metagenome (GOLD analysis project Ga0315908, IMG submission 203520) | Freshwater fungal communities from buoy surface, Lake Erie, Ohio, United States - Buoy 4 MA124 | ecosystem: Environmental > Aquatic > Freshwater > Lake > Lake biofilm | place: USA...
GTAAGAAAGTTTGATTTCCTCACCGGAATTCCGGAGCTGATCTGGTCCGTAGCTTCCGGCGACGGGGTGGTCGGATCCGTAGCGGTGGGTGAAGCCGGCGACGTTGCGTACGACGAGCAGGTAGGCGTTGGGAGCGAGCTGAGTGCCGGGAGTAAAGTTGAAGTCGATTCCTTTGGTGAAGCGGACGTCCGTGAGGTCGATGGGAGTGGCGGCGGAATTAAAGATTTCCACGAATTCGAAGTCATCGTCGGTGAAGCCCATGGCTGTTTCGGCCGGAGTGGCTGGAACCGGGTGGTACATGATTTCGGAGATGACCAGACTATTGGTATAGACCGTCACGTCCGGGGCGGTGGCGACATATTGGACTGGCAATGACCAATGGCTCCATCGACCGGTGGTGTCGCGATGGCGAACGCGGGCGCGGTAGGTGCGTCCGGGATAGGTGGCCGAGGCGGGTATGGTGATTTCGTTGGCAAACGTCGTGATTTCTGGCGATGTCCAGTCTGGTTCGACCTCGTAGTTTCGAGGAGTACCAGGCTCGAATCCGGCGAGGCCGGGGGCGGTGATGTCGGCGAGACGCCACTGGAGCGCTCCGAATGTCTCTGTTCCTTGAGGGTCCGCGAAGGCGGACGACTGGAAGCGCAGGCCATTGGCGGGGAAGGCTGGTTGGCCGGCGTAGGTGATGACGGGGCGCTCGGGAATGGCTGGGTCACGGGCTTCCAGCTTGAGGTATTCGTAACCGTAACCCAGCTGATTCCCATTGTTCACGGCCCAAGCGGTGGCGCCGGTGTACGTATCGGTCATGTAGTCGAGCAGGTACTTCATGAAATCTTCATGTTCGGCGGTGCCGGTGAAGTCTGGGCGGCGGAGCCAGCGGGTATAGGCGCCGCCGGCGGCATTGAAGGTGAACTTACTGTAATAAAAGTTGCCTTTATGATTGCTGTCGGAGGCGGTCGCGGGCGGGGTGGACGGTGAGCCGGCGGTGCGGGGGTGGAAATTCCACATGGCGGCATCGATATCGGCCCACGTTTGCGGTTGATCTGGGGGATTAATCAGCTGGACGAATTCATCCACGAGTTGTCCGATCTGTCCGCCGGCGGGTGTGCGGTCGGCCACGAGCAAGTCGAGTAATTCACGGCTGCGGTTGCGTTTTTCGATGTCGAGTGCGGGGATGGTGATGCATCGGTCTTGGGTGATGGCGCCGCTGGCGCTCTGGTGGCGGCGGCCGACGAACATCATATCGAGGTCCCACGGGATCGGTTTCCATCCGCCGACGGGTGCGTGGTAGAAGTAGTGATTCCAGCCGTCGCGCATATCGACATTGCCCACGATGCGGCTGACGGCGCGAAACCCGTAATACGCCTGCACATCGAGGTTTTCGCGCCACCATGATTCCGGCTGGACGCGGGCTGACTTAGTGGAAAAATCTGTCCAATCGGCGACGGTGGCCGGCTGGCCGACGGCTTGATTTTTCTTGTCACCGGTACCGGTTCCGCCTTGTTCAATTTTGTAAATATTGCCATCGGCGAGCCCGCGTTCATTGAGGAACGAACCGTCGGGGCTTTCGATGGCGGTGTATTGCCCCCAGAAATCGCCGGAGTACTGGCCGGCGTAGGCGCGTCCTGAGCCGAGTGAGGGATCCGTGATATTGACGGCGGCGGGGTCGGCGGCTTCGACGGCGTTGTCGATGACGCGCAAGCTTGCGGAGTGGGTTTTGGATGACGGCACGCCGGCCAGTTCGTAGAGGCGGAATGACAGGCGTTCCTCGAGGCCGGCCATCCCTCGGTTGGCGGCGATCCATGGGGAGGATCCGCCATTGAGATTCAGGTCGCCCCAGGTTTCTTTGTAGGGCCGGCCCCAGTCGTCTTTGGGTTGCAATTCTCGGGTGCGGTTGAAGTGCATGCGCCACTTATTTTTACCCGAGACGTAGGTCGAGAACTCGCCGCGATTGTGAAATGTGATGTGATCGAGGACTTGATCTTCGTAGATGAACGTCCCTTGCATGCGGATGGTGTCTTGACTGCTTGAGTACTGGCTATTGGTGACGTCGGTTTGATTGGCGACGAGGTGGTAGGCGGGGCGTTGTCGCATCAAGTTTTCGGGAAACTGTTGGACGACGCCGGGCTGACCGGCGGCCCCTGGGCGGAAGGCGCCTGCCCATGATGGGATACCATTGTAGCAGAAGTAGGCAAAATTCGGGCTAGCGTCGTCGGCGTAGGGTGTTTGGACTGACTGATTGCGGTTATCGGCGGCGGTAATCCGGTAGCGCACGAGGCGGCGGTGGACTTGCACGGTGGGAGGTAGGGTGGCGGCGAAGACGCCGTCTCCGCTAGTGATGTCGCCGGCGGTGCCATCATCCACCATGGTCAGTTCTACCCAGTTGGTGGTATAGGCGGGGTCTTTTTTCCGGATGTAGGTGCCTGGTTCCACGATTTGGTAGCTCAGGTGGGCGCTGGCCACGCCGTCGGGGTCGGAGATGCGTGCGGTGATGATGACGGGGTCTCCGGCCACGGGCTGGCGGGGGGTGTGGGTGACCTGACGTATTTGCGGGGGGGCTTCGGTTGAATAATTAGCATTCATCTGGCCCGGCGTCGGCAGCGGGGCGTATTCGCCGAGGACTTGGGCATCGACATTGAAGTCACTGCTGCCGGTTGATTCATTAAACGCGTGGATGGCGATGGTGTTAATGCCGGTTTTGAGGCCGGCGGCGGCGGTGTTGATAAGCAAGTCCTGCCAGACGGGCAGCCCGGCGGCGGTAACGGCTTCGTGGCTGGTGGCGCCGGGCGGCAGGCCGGCGGGATCGAGCATGCCGGCGTTGTATGGTTTTTCGTCGACCCCGGAGATGTTGGCGCGTCCGGCGAGCATGCCATTGATCCAGACGATGCAGCCGTCATCCACGCTGACGCGGATGCGCAGTTGGGTGGGTAGGGTGGCGCCTGGGATGACGAATGATTTTCGCAAAAAGACGGAAATGTAATTCAACTGCATGGGCGGCTCATTCCATGGCGGGGAGAGTAAGTCGGTTTTTATGTTAGGGTCGCCGTAACCGAGAGGCATGGTCACGGATGACCACGATAGATCCTGAATGAAGTCCGGTTGCCGCCAGGCCGTGATCGGGTTGGAGGCTTCGCTGGTGCCCGGGCGAAATGCCCAGCCCGCGTCTCCGGGCTTGATGAGCGTTATTGAATTGCTGGCGGAGCCGGGCCCCGGAGAGCTGCGCCATGAACCGCCGAGGTCGTTGTCCAGTCCGGGGTGGATTAATTCCATGGATGACCCGCCTCCGGCAGCGTGCGTAGGCCATGGAAATCCAGATCCATATTCCACCTCGTCAACGAGTTGTCCTAAACCGTCCCGGAGCTCGATGACTTCACCGGAATTGCTCAGGCTTCCGGTCCACGGCCCGAGGGCGGTGGATTTAAAGTCTGCTTGAAAGGCAGCGAGATCTCTGGTGACGACCGCCATTCCGTTGCTCGGTAGGGTGGTCCCAGCGGGAAAGACGAAATCGACCGCGCGGCTGAGGCGCCATCCGCTGAGGTCGACGCTTTGTCTGCCCGGGTTGTGGAGTTCGATGAATTCTGACGGCCGGGCATTGGTGAGCGGGTCATAATGGACCTCATTGATGACGACGGACTGGGCCATTAAGGCGCTGCTGAGCGCGAGGCTGGCGAGGCTGGCGGCGGTGGCGCGCAGGACAGGGTGCGGGCGTGGATTGATCATCATCGGAATGGGGCGTACGGGGGAGGGGCTGGAGCGTTGCGAAAGCGGAGGGAGCTAGAGGTAGGTGGTCCGGTTTTCTTTGCGGATGAAGCGGTCGGCTTCTGGCGTGCCGGGGGCTTGCATGTTGGGGCCATCCCAGCGGATATTTTTCTGCAGGCGGAGGGCGACGATGCCGGCGAGTCCGATTTCGGTGAGGTGGCCGCCGGCGTCGAAATTGGAGAAGACGGGAGGTCCTCCGAGGCAGGCGTCGACCCATTCGTGGAGGTGGCTTTGCACGCGTGGTAGCGACTGGGGAACGGCTCGGGCCTCGGGGTGGTTTTCTGGTCCGAGGAATTTTTTATCACCCTTGAGTTTGAGAGTGCAGTCCGAGTTCCACAGGCCGCATTGCAACTCGCCCTCACTGCCGACGATGAGGCATCCCGTTTGCGGCAGGGTGCCGACGGAGGCGCGCAGGTTGGCGGTCACTTCTTCGGGCGGGACGTCGCCACCGGTATAAAACGTCAGGCGCACTGGTCCGCGGTCGCCCCGTGCTGGAAAATGATACCGCACGGTACAGGCCCCGGCAAAACTTTCATGGCCGAGGCCGCGACCGGTGGATTCGATGAAAGTAGGATAATCGAGCTGCAGGGCGCGCACTGGCAGGTTGAATCCATGACAGCAGAAATCGCCGAGCGAGCCATTGCCAAAGTCATACCATCCGCGCCATTGGGCTGGGTGGTAAATGCCGGCGGCATAGGGACGTTCCGGAGCGGGCCCTAGCCAGAAATCCCAGTTGAGCCCGGACGGTACCGGCTCGGATTCCGCTGGGCGGTCGACGCCATGAGGCCAGCCGTGCACTGGGTGCCAGACGTGGATGTCGGTGATGGTGCCGAACATGCCGGTGGCGAGCAATTCCATGCTGCGGCGCAGCATGGGGGAGGCGCTGCCTTGATTGCCGGTTTGGGTGATAAGTGGGGACGCCTTGGATGCCTCCCGCAAGGCGCGGGCTTCGGCGATGGTATGGGTCAGTGGTTTTTCGCAATAGACGTGGCGGCCGGCCTGCATGGCGGCGTGGCAGATGGCGGCGTGCCAGTGGTCGGGAGTGGCGATGACGACGGCGTCGAGAGATTTTTCTTTTTCGAGGAGTAGCCGATAATCTTCGTAGCACGAGGCTTTGGCGGTGGCGGCGCCGTGGCGTTGCTGGCTTTTGGTGAGCTGCTGGGCATCCACGTCGCAGAGGGCGGCGACGTGGTGGCCGAGTTCTGCGATCTGGCTGACGTGCCCTTGGATCTGTCCACCCATGCCGATGAAACCGACTTGCAGAGTGCGCGCGGACTTCCGTTCCTGTCCGTAGAGCCCCGACGAGGGAAGGATGAGCAGTGAGCTGCCAGCGAGCCCGGAGGATTTGAGAAATCGACGACGTTTCATGGTTGTGGGGTCAGGGTGCGCAGGCCGTCTTTGAGGGTGAACAAGTGGCTGATTTCAGCGGGGGTGAGGGCGCGGTCGAAGAGGGCGAGGTCGTCCATTAATCCGACGTATCCGACGCCCAGCATGATGACTGACTGGGCTGGGTCCCACGTGAATGTTTGCTGGCGCGGGCTGATGGTGCCGGCGTCTTTGCCATCGATAAAGAGCTGAGCCCGGCCGTTGGCTGTTCCGGTGTTAAAGTGTTCGATGACGAAGGCGGCGTGTGTCCATCGGGACCGGCTGAATGGTGTGTTGGTGAGGGTGATGAGCGGTTTTTCCGGGGCTGGAATTTCCTCCCATTTTCTGCCGAGTGGATTCCATACGGCGGTATCGGCGTAGACGCCGAGGCGGAAAGGGACGCCGTCGGCGCGTTTTTCAAATTCTAAAAACAGGGCGGCGTCGTCCCATTTTTTGGAGGTGAGTTGAATGGGGTCGCAAAATCCTGGATCGAGATCGGCGGCGGGATCAAGGCTCATCCACAGCGAGAGGGTGCCGGCCCATTCGGGACGAGGGGTGGGGAAGTTCCGGTCTGCCTTAAAAAGCATGAGCGGTGCTTTGGCTTTGGTAAATTGGAGGACTTGGCCGGGGCGGCCGACGGCTGGTTGCAGGGTGACCTCGCCGGTGGTGGGCAGGCCGGCGACTGGCTGGTTTCGGGTTTCGATGGAGGCGGCGTGGTAGAGCGTGCGATCGCCGCGGGCCACGCGGGCGTCTGGTCCGTCGTCGAAGGACGCGTGAAAGCTCAGTGCGGAGGAGAGGCGTTCACTCACCGGGTCGGCGGCGTGGACGCGGGGGCTGGTTATTCCGGCCCAGCAGAGTACCCAGAGGGCCAGCGGGACGGGTGACCGGAGCAGGGAGCGGGCAGGGTGTCGAGTGGACCGGGGATTCATGTGGGGGTGTTGGGGTGCGGGAGGGACTAGGTTTTGATGGAGAAAAGCGGCCGGCGCGGCCGGGCGCTCTCGCGGCCGCTTGGGGGCGGCCGGTCTGAGGTCACTGGAGTCAGGTTGCTCAATGCCCGAGGCATTCGTCAAGGACTTGGACGAATTTTTCATTTTCCGACTGGGTGCCGATGCTGACGCGGATCCAGGCGGGAAGGTTGTAGCTGGTCATGTCGCGAATGATCACGCCTTTTTTGAGCATGGCTTGAAAGAGGGACGTGCCGTGTCCGACTTTGACCATGATGAAGTTGGCGAAGGTCGGGACGAATTCCATTTTCCGTTCGGTGAAGGCGTTTTGCAGGTAGTCGCGTCCGGCCCAGGTGAGCAGGCGAGTTTTTTCTTGGTGGTCGGCGTCCTCGAGGCCGGCCAAGGCCCCGGCTTGGGCGATGGCGTTGACGTTGAATGGCTGGCGTGTTTTTTGGAGGATGGAGATGATTTCCTCGCTACCGAGGCCGTAGCCGATGCGCAGGGCGGCCAGTCCTTGGATTTTGGAAAACGTGCGCAGGGCGACGACATTGGGTCGGCCTTCACGGATGTATTTCAGGACGTCGACCGGTTGTTCGAGGAATTCGTGGTAGGCTTCGTCGAAAATCACAATAACGCGTTCAGGAACGGCTTCGATGAATCGGTCGAGTGCGGCTTGATCGACCAGAGTGCCGCTGGGGTTGTTGGGATTGGCGACGAATATTTCCTTGGTACGAGGGGTGATAGCGGCGGCCATGGCCTCGAGGTCGTGCTGGAATCCGGGGTCTGGCACCTCTATGGTGGTGGCTCCGAACAGAGTGGCCATCAATTTGTAAACGACAAAGGCGTGTTGGGCGGTGACGACCTCGTCGCCTGGTCGGAGGAAGGCGTGGCCGATCAGTTCGATAATTTCATTGCTGCCATTGCCTAGAATGACATTTTTCATGTTCATGCCGAATTTTTCGGCGATGGCATGGCGCAGGCGGTAACCGCCACCGTCGGGGTAGATGTGAGCGTGGTCCATGGCGGCGGCCATGGCGACTTTCGCTTTGGGTGACGGACCGAGCGGGTTTTCGTTGGAGGCGAGTTTAACGATTTCCGAGGGATCGAGACCGAGTTCGCGGGCGACCTCGTCGATGGGTTTGCCTGGTTCGTAAGCGACGAGGTTTTTGAGTTGTGGATTGGCGGTGTCCCAGAGCGGCATGAGTGGAGTGCGGGTATGGCGTGAGCGTGCGGGTGGCGGCCGGACGAGTGGGTGGCCGGGGCCGGAAGGCCCGGGGGAAGCATGCGCATGATTGACGTGCGTGCTGGTGAATTTTTGCCATCGCTGGATTTCCATGGAAAAACTAGACGGGTTGATGGTGAGGGGCGGAGATGAGGGGGGGCTTGTGCTTGCTGTTGCAAGCGGCGCTGCACACGCTCATGATTCAGGCTTCCTCTTTTTTCTGACGGGGGTGTGCCAGACTTTTTTTTGTGATTATGAAAGGTATCCAGGTTCTTCATCGCGAGCGGTTCCCTACTGGTGGGGCGGTTATTGTGCCGACCCGGCTGAATGCGGATGAGGCGGCGGAGTTGGAGCGGTCCTTGGCTGGGCGGGTGGTGGCTCGTTTTGGTACGGCGGATTTGGTGGCGGGGGCGGTGGAGGCGGTGCGGCAGGCGGTGGCTCGTCAAGGGCTGGTGCTTTTTGTGCCGGCGGCGGTGGAGGCGTGGCCGGGCGGATTGGCGGATCTTTCGCGGGCTACGATGGAGGGGTTGGTGGAGCTGGGGCTGCCTTTGGTGCCGTTGGCGGTGGACCGGCCGGTGGTCGACGGATTGCCTTGTGACCGCGATCTTCCGGGGCCGGACTCGGTGTTGTTGCCCGGGGCGGTGATTCAGCCGGGGGCATTGGATGTGATGGCGTTGTGGGACGGGTTATTCCGTGTGGGCGAGGAGGTGTTTTCGGGCCGGGCGGCCTGGAATGGTCATTTAGGCCAGGCGTTGCTGCGGGGCATCAAGCGTTGTGGGACGCGGGCCTCGGTGATCGATGGGATGGACGGCAGTGAATTGACGTATGACAAAGTTTTGGCGGCGGCATTGGCATTGAGTCAGTATATCAAGAAAGAAACGAATGCTCCGCGCATTGGTATTGTGTTGCCGCCGGGCAAGGCTGGCATGATCGCTAATTTGGCGGTGGTGTTGGCGGGTCGGATTCCGGTGAATCTCAATTTCACGGCGGGCAAGGCGGCCATTGAGAGTGCGATGCGGCAGAGCGGTATTGATCGCATTTTGACGGTCGACTTGGTGGTTCGAAAGATGCAGGAATTCCCATGGTTTCCGATGCGCCAGCTTATTTTGATTGAGCGCGTCATGCCGGAGCTGAAGTTTTCGGCGATCAAGTGGGGGTTGCTGGCGCGGTTTTTACCGCCGGCGGTGCTCGGGTCATTGTTGGGGTTGCCGGAGCATGGGGGTGAGGCGGAGGCCATGTTGTTGTTTACGAGCGGGAGTTCTGGCGAGCCGAAGGGGGTGGTGTTGAGTCATCGCAACCTGCTGGCGAACGTCACGCAGTTCGGGCTACGGATCGGTCTGGGGCCGGGAGACAAGGCATTGGGCTGTTTACCGTTGTTTCACAGTTTTGGCGTGACGGTCACATTGTTGTGGGTGCTGTTGGATGGCATTGGGCTGGTGACGTATCCTTCGCCGCTGGACGTGCCGAAGCTGGCTGGTTTGATTGAGAAGCACCGGATTTCCCTGCTTTTGACCACCCCGACATTTTTAAGAGGTTATTTGCGCAAGGCGAAGCGCGAGCAGTTGGAATCGCTCAGCTTGATTGTGACCGGCGCGGAGAAGCTGCCCTCCAGTTTGGCGGCTGCCTTCAAGCAGACTTTTGGCAAAGACGTGATGGAAGGGTATGGCCTGACCGAAACGTCGCCGGCGAGTAATGTCAATCTGCCGGCGTTGGCCGCGCCTGCTGACGGCCGCGAAGTGCTGCCCAGTCATCGTCCCGGTTCGGTGGGGCAGCTGCTTCCGGGGATCGCCGTTCGCATTACGGACGCGTTGACGGAAGCACCCCTGCGCTTGGATCAACAGGGGATTATTTGGTTCAAAGGCGCCAATGTGTTTTCCGGCTATCTCAATCAGCCGCGTCGCACCGAAGAAGTTCTGCGCGACGGATGGTTGCGCACAGGAGATCTGGGCCGGCTCGATCAAGACGGGTTCCTCTTCATCGAAGGCCGTCTCTCCCGCTTTTCTAAAATCGGTGGAGAAATGGTCCCGCATGAAGCGGTCGAAGAACACATTAACCGGGCCCTCGGTCTTGAAGGCGAAGATCAACGAAAAATCGCGGTGGTCGGAGTGCCGGATCCAGACAAAGGAGAAGCTCTGGTGCTACTGTCCACGGTGGCTGGTGAAACCTACAATCAAGAATTGATTCAGCTGCGTTATGCCCTGCTGGATCGCGGAGTGCCAGCGCTTTGGATTCCCAAAAAAGTTCTGCGTGTTTCGGAAATTCCGGTGCTGGCCAGCGGCAAGATGGATTTGCGCAAGTGTGAAGAACTGGCTCGTGCGGCCACCGTTTGAGTTGTCGACTGGATTCATCCCGGCCATGGAACTACCTGATTTTCGCTGTTTTTGTTTCCAGCCATGATTCGTCGATTTTTTATGTTCCTGCTGATTTGCGGGGGCCTTGGGTTTTTCCTGCAGCGCGAGCAGGCGCGCGGGACATTTGATGATTGGGAGCGATTGATTTTGGAGCGATTCCAGCGTTTTCAGGGGCCGGTGGCGCCGGCTCCTCCGGTGGTATTGGTCGAGTTACGGCGTGGTGATTTGCCCTTTGAGAGCTGGCCGCCGGCGCCGCTTGATTATGCTTTGATTTTTGAGAGTTTAATCCGCCGACAGCCGAGGGCGGTGGCGGTGCAGTCGTTATTGGCGTGGCCTGGGGTGGAGTCATTGGATGCGGCTACGCTGGCCGAGCGCATTGCGCTTTTGCCGCGCGGGGTGTTGGCGTGCACGTTGCAGGCTGGGATGGGGGCGGGGATGGATCCGGCGGGTGGGGGTGGCGTATGGGCGGGGCTTGGTCCGATCTCGGCGGAAGGAGTGGATGTGTCCCAAATTCCTGAGTTTGCGGCGGCTGGCCAGATGCCAATTGACGAATTGCGCGGCGGCAAGGCGGTTGGTTTCACGCGCATTGAATTGGGCGAGGGGGTGGTGCGCGGTGGTAGTGCGTTGATGGTTCCGCTGGTGGCGCGTCGGGACGGGCAGATTGTGCCTTCGTTTGTCGTGCAGGCACTGGCGGGATGGTTCAATGTCGCTCCTGCCGAAGTGTCGCTTTCACCCAGTCATCATCTGTCGGTGGGGGCGTCGGTGAAGATACCGGTGGATGCGGGCGGGCGACTCGCGCTTTCCACCCGGCTGGCTCCGCCGTTGCGCCGGGTGGATGCCGGGGTGTTGTTGTTGGATCTGGATCGCGATGCCAAATTGTTGGCTGGCAGAACCGAGGAGATGGACGCGCTGCGCGCTGTGGAAGG
>Ga0315908_10004069_pt1 | contig 10560 bp, 5 predicted proteins | sample LakEriMetagenome_12_FD_203520 | JGI IMG/M metagenome (GOLD analysis project Ga0315908, IMG submission 203520) | Freshwater fungal communities from buoy surface, Lake Erie, Ohio, United States - Buoy 4 MA124 | ecosystem: Environmental > Aquatic > Freshwater > Lake > Lake biofilm | place: USA...
TGGAATGAAAACTGGAACAAGTTTGAAATGATGGATTTTAGATATATTTGATAATTATCAGAGTATCTAATCAGCTCAAATGATGAAGTATTTATAAAATATAAATTTGATATATAGATAACTTTGGGAGTAGTGTGCTTTGATTTGGCTTAATTTATGAGATTACATCCTTATGGGAGACAAGTTGTGAACACTCTTGAAGTAGATGTTAAGAGAAGACTCAGTAATTACATTTTCAGCATGGATAATAAACTCAGTCAGCTTGCTCTCTTGGCTTTATAAAAACTCATGCTCAGACAGTCAAGCCTATTTAATAATAAATCCATCATTTCAACTATCAATTAAAACTCATAATCAACTTCAAATCAACCAATATATAATAAAAACTTCTAATACCACTAATAGTAAATATATTCATAATAGTAATAACAAAATACTTTCTTTTTTAATTTTACTAACAACATAATGAGTGTTGTTAATCAATTATTATTAAATAATCAAGCTCAATAATAGTCATCATCTAGTTAATTACAATAATAATAATAATAATAATAATAAGTATAATAATAATAACAACAATTAAAATAATAAAAAGCTATATTATACTCTTGAAATTAATATTCAAAAGTTATTATTATATAAATTATTTAATATTTTTTGGAAAAATATTTAATATTTATTTCATTATATTTAAATCTTTTCAATAGTATTAAGGCGTAAACAAATTTGTGTTAGGATTTATTTATATACATTTTATTTTGTTTTTGTTTATTAAATTATTTAGATTCAATTTAGGAATAATTTTAATACCTTGATTATTTTTAAGTTGCTTATTTTATTATTATTATTATATTGACTAATCATTTTAAATTTGAGATGAATTTTTGCTTTTTTAATTACTTTAGCTTAAAATATTATCATTTTTTTCAATTAATATATTATTTATAATTTTATTATATAGGTTAAAACTATTCTAATTTTCTGAATTTATATAAGTATCTTTAACGAGATCAATATTTGTAATTTTTTTCTTTTATTCACTCTCACATAGTAAACTTTAAAATTTCATTTTATTATCATTTAAACTATTACTCATAATATTAAGCTTATTATATTTCTAATTTTTTTTATTTTTTTTTAAATAATATTAACTACTTTCAAAATCTTCTGATGAAGATTTTTTTGATATATTAATATCAAAATTATTAAAATTATTATAATTTTAAATATTATTTATATTATTAATACTTTTAAAAATATTTTTTTAAGTTTAATCAAATAGCTATTAAGTTTAAATATTTATATTATTATTAAAATTTTATTGAGAAATTTAAATTTATAATTTTAAAATCTTATATAATATAATTGATAATTTACATTATTTTATTTGCTTAAAAATAAAACTTAATTTTCTAATTCTTATATTTTATTTATATATTAAAACTATTATTATTAATGAATACATTAATAAATATTATTTTTCGATTTAATTTTACAACTATTATTTAAATTATATTATTTTGTATGTTATTATAATTTTTCTTGAGTCTTTTAAAATTGAGTATTTTCATTTTTTTTATTTAATTTTATTTAATTATTGTCATTAATATTCTTTTAATTATTTTAAAAAATTATAGAAGAGCTATTTTATACTAATTTTCTTTTTTATTAATTAATATCTTTATTATTTAACAAATAATATAATGATTTATTTTTTTATTTATCAATTATATTGGGCTATAAGTTAATAAAATCTGATTTTTGTTCTATGTTAGTTATACTTTTTTTTAATAAAGAAAATTGTTGACTTTAATTTAAACTCATATTTGATGAACTGTTAGACTATCAGCTATTTTTTTTTATAATTCGTTTTAATTTAGATTTAATTTATAATATATTATTATTAATTTATTAATTTTTATTAGCGGATTAATAATAAATTTTTTAATTTTTTTTTTCTTGTTATTCATACTTTACTAGATAAAAATAAATTTAAAAAAATACATTTTTTTATTGCAAATTATAATATGCTAAAATATTAAATATCTTTTGCTATTTATGACAAGAATATTTTAATACATTAATTATATGCATCTTAATAATTTGAGGCTTATCCCATGGAATTCAATTATTGATTTTAAGCACTTAGTAATACTATATGTCTAATTTTATATAAATATTAATTACAAATTATTTTAATTAATACTTTTAAACTTAATTTTCAAATCAATTAAACTTTTAAATTATTTGAAAATCTATAAAATTTATTTTGTACTTGATTCATTTATCAGCTCAAGCAAACTTTATTGATGAGACATTTGAATTATGAAAACTATTTTATAATTTCAATTTAATTATATTTTATATTTTTTATAAATAAGTTAAGCTTTATGAATCAAAAATATAAATTTATTACTTAATATATAAATAATTTAAATTATAAATATTAATAATTAAAAACATTATGAATAATTTTCATATTTATGAAGAAATAGGAAGAGGAGATTCAACAGTTGTTTATAAAGTAAGAATAACAAAAATTAATAATTATTATATAATTATAATAAAAGGGAAGAAAGAAAAAAACAATTGAATATATAGCAGTAAAAAGTTTAGAGAAAAACAAAAAAAAAAAGGTATTAAATGATGTCAAAATAAGTAATAATTTGGTGCATCCTAACATTCTTAGATTTTATAATTGGTATGAAACAAGGAATCATCTTTGGATGATTGTAGAATTCTGTGCAGGAGGAGATTTAATGAAAATTATAGAAAAAGACAAGACTTTATCAGAAAATGAGATTAGATAAATTGGAAAGGATATGATTAATGGATTGCAATATCTTCACTCTAATGGTATAATTCATGGAGATTTAAAGTAAATTGCTAAATTAAATTTATAGGATAATAAATTAATAATATGAATATATGATAGTAATATAATAATATGATGATATGATAGGCCATCTAACATGCTACTAAACGAATACAATGAATTGAGAATATAAGACTTTGGACTATCAGCGAAGATAGTGGACTTGATTCACAGTGATGAGGAAAATGAGTAATGGAGTAAAAAAGGTACTCCAACTTATATGTCTCCTGAACTATTTACGAATTAAGGAGTCATGTCATTTTAGTCTGATTTCTGGTCAGTAGGAGTGATTCTTTATGAAATGGCAGTTGGAAGACCTCCTTTTGAAAGCAACAGTTTCTCAGAACTAGTAGAACTAATTCTCAATAACCAAGTAGAAAGAGTAAAAGAAATGAGTGATGAATTTAATGACTTGATATAAGGATTATTGCAAAAGCAACCTCAAAACAGAATTAATTGGTCCCTTATCAAATCTCATCCCTTTTTTTCAGGATAAGACATCGAAAATCTCAATATTCCTACTCAGCCTCACTTCGAAGAGTATCTCTTCAAAATAGGAGCTATTAATACTAATTCTCATGAGAAAACCAACAATATCATTGATAAATTAGCTCCCGGAGCAGCTAAAAATAATGGATAAGTTAATCTTGTACGTCTAAGTATGAATATTCTCAAAAACCAAAATAAAGAAACTGAGTACGACTCTAATACCAATAATAATAATAATAATAATAATACAAAGCAAAATGACTTCCTCTTAAAAAATAAAGATTAGGTTGTCAATATGGGTGAAAAGAATGATGATGAGGATGAAGATAATTATCATACTAATAATCAATAAGAAGAAAATCATAATTATAATTCCAATTACACAATTAATCTTAACAATGAATATTAGTAATAATCATCAAATGTTGAAGACAATAATCCTAATTAATCAAATGTGGTTCAAAATCTTAATATGAAAAAACTTCAAAATAATTCATAAGTTTAAGGTAGAAATATAGCATAGAAATAATAAAATAATTAAATTAATAATCAAAACACACAAGCTATATAAAAATAATAATAATAGTAGTAATAATTGCAAATGTAATAATATTAATAATAATAATAATAATAATAATAGTAGTAGTAAGGTTAAATAGATAGTTCAAATGTAACTCCTTAGTAGATAATTCACTAGATAAACAAAAATGATTAGGAGAATGATAAATTAAATGTATTGAAGCAGAAACTAGTGGACTTATCATAATTAATGATTCATCCTTAAGAGTAAGCTGTTAAACCTTTAGTAGGGAACAAAGAAATAGAGAAAACTATTGAGATTTTGTATTAATAATCAAAACTACCTTTTAAGACCTATGGAATTGAGGAAATTGTGAAGAAAATAGAGGAGAGTTATATTGAGAATCATTTCAGCTAAATATATGAAGCTATTCTCAATGTAAATTATGATAAATACCAAATATTGTCTTATCTTGAAACTTGAATTTAGGATAGTCGCATTTCCAACATCCTCATCGATTCTATCTTCCTTAAACTTTTTGTCTAGATGATTAAGGATCCTAAAAACAACTCGATGATCAAAATGAGATTATGCTCTATCATTGGATCTATTATGAGGTAATTGATATATATTAATTCTATTATAATATATTATTAATAAAATTAAATATATTGATAATAATTATATAATGTATATTAAATTTAATTTAGACATGCAACGACAGTGGATAGTGAAATCTACAACCTTGGATTGGCTGAAGTATTGGGAGATGTGGTAGTAAAGGATAAGTAGGAGAAGGTGAAAAGGAAGGCAATGGGAGCATTGGGAGAGTACCTTTTCTATGCTGCTACTTAATTGGAAGAAGTGACCAATAATAACAATAATGATAATCATAATTTATAAAAGCAGTGGGGAATGAGTCAACAATCTTTTATTGTTCTTTCTAGAGTTTTGAAAAACATCAATGAAGACGAAATCACCAAACTCTATGCAATCAAAACTATTGAAAATATTACAGCTTAATCTCAAGTCGCTAGTCAGTAATTCATCAATATTGAATTTGTCAATATTCTTGTATCCATTTTTAATTAATGTAAAAATGAACTCATCAAAACATCAGCTGTAATTATTCTTTGTAATATTGTCAGACTCAATGACGATTTTTCTTTGAAAATACTAGAAGCTATTCAATAGAAAAATATTTACAGCTATCTCAAAAATGATGACTAAAATCAAAGAATAGTTCTTGCTTTATTGACTATTATCAATTTCGCATTTATTTAGTCTCCTTAATAAGCCATCATCTTTTTAAATATCAATTCTACTTTCTTCAGCCTTTTATTCTAAATCCTAGATAGAAACCAATTTGCTGTAAAAGGCAAAGCAATTTTAGCAATTTTTATTTTGCTAAACATAGACAAAGAGAAATTTATGGTGATGATAAATTAGGAGAATAAGTTTGTTTTATGTTTAGATAAACTGATGAAAGATTAAAACAAATATGTAAATAGTTGTTTGAATCATTTAATAGTGTTTTTAGGAGATAACTTTAATAACTGCATGGAGATAATAGAGAATGAAGTGTTGACAATAGGACAAATTAAATAGGTAGAGGAGGGAGGAAGAGGAGTGAGAAATAAGGTAGGATTAAAGGGGAAATTGATATTATTATAATATGTATTTGAAGTATGTAATAATAGTGAGTTAAAGTAGATGTTCATTGATTAAAGATTCATGAAGAAGGTATTTATTTTGAATGAACTAGGTTAGAAGATGACTCACAGCAAGGTTAAAGAAGATGTTTTATCATTAATAGTGATGATCTGTGAAGCTTTTACGAGTAGTTTGAACATTCTATACTAGAATGCTGACTTATTGTTTGAACAGGTATTTCCGAAACTATTAAAGGATCTTAAAAAAGAAACAGAAGAAGTGAAGTTTAATAACCTTAAGATGTTTAGTGACATATATGTGTAGTTCCTAAGTGAAGGATTTCTTGAAGATCATACCAATTCTTCTCTCTCACTAATGCATATCAATTTTTAGAACTTCACTGCAAACTCAGTAGTTCCTGCTCTCATGGCTATTCTTAATGATAAAGAACCACTCCCTCTTTATGCTATTAAACTTATGACTCTCATGAGTGAAGCCAGTCGACTTGTTATTGATACTATCTACAAGTTCGATCGCTTCAAAACACTCTTAAACATATATGATACAAATCATAAATAGTTTAATTATTCTATATTTAGATTCCTTGAACTCTTCTTTTAACATCCTGTTTCCAATCTCAAAGATTTACATTCTTTTTCTTTTCTTAAAAAGGTATCTCTTATATTTTCACTACTCATTATCTTATTATCATTAACATTTCATTATTTTCATATTATTTTACTAACCTAGACTATTTCTATTATACAAAAATTCATCAAGTCTAAGACTGAATAAATATTCTTATAAGTGCTTGATTTAATTTTGGCTTATACTAACAAACTTATTATTTACGTCACTGAAAACTCACATAATTTATAGTCAGTATAAAATAATATAATCACTTTTTAGAATTTTCAACTTTAAAATATGGTATAATATTTATTTTTATTTAAGGATAATAACAAACTTAATTTACTTTAAGACTTCTTTTCTCTTGGAGAAATTTTTGACATTATTATTTAGTAAATTTAAGAATAAAAGTAACACAGAGTACAAATAACTTGCTTAATAATTTGTTATTAATTGCTTATTAAATAAAACATTCTAAATTAAACTTATTTTATTAATTTTATTACCTTTTTGTAATAGTTGTTAAAATTAAAGATCGTTAATATACAGCAGCAGCTTTTATATATTCTCTTTAATATATTATAAATATAATGTAAATTATTTTAATATTATTTTATAGAAAGTATATTTTAATAATTTGATTAAGAAACACTCATAATAATTAAAGGAATATGTGAACATAGTATTAAGAATGATAATAAAATTTATCAATAAATTGCAAAGTAATTTATATTTATTATTTTTTAATAAATACAGTACAATCATAAAAGAAATTAATTGAAAATAAATATAAATATTTTAAATCTTTTTATTAAAATAATAAAAGTTTTAATTAATTATAAATATTTTTATATATAAAAATTAAGTGAAAATTTATTTATAAACTTCCTATTAATGATTTTCAAAAGAAGTTTCATCATTTTAATTGAGAGACTTCAGTTATTATCTTTTTGCTAAGAAATTTTTTATAAATTAAATATTTATTTATGATTTAGTTTATCATAAAATAAATTTTCACTTTTCATTTATCTTAATTGATAAAAATTTTTTTCATTTTATTAATAAATATTTATAATTTTCATTCATCCATATTATTATGCTGTTTTAAAATAAATCCATTTAAAAATAAAATTTATTTTTAATTAAATTTGATTAAGTAATATAATTTAATAATTTAAAAATAAAATTTAATCTATAAATTATATTTTTTAGAGTTTTAGAATTATTTTTTAAGTTTTTTTAGCAATTTTGTCAATTTAAAAAATTTTTTATGAGAATAATTTATATATATCAAAGTATTTATCATTTTTAAATTTTATTAATATATATAAAATCATGCTTCTTCACTAAAAATATTGGTATTTTATTCATTTTAAGTATTACTTTCAGTAGAATTTAATTAAATAGCAAATACTTTCTAATCTACATTCTTATTTCTTTTTCTTTTTTAAGTTTTCAATTTATCTTTATTTTAATTAGACTGTTCTTAATCTTAGATTTTTAATAAATCTTTCTTAATACTTTACTTAATTTACTTGAATTCCTAATCAATTTTATTAGTTATTTAATTATTTTACTATTAAAAAATTAAATTTTAATTTAAAATATTATTTTACTAATTATCTATACTAATTTTATATTAATTAAATTTAGTTACTAGCTATTTAATACTTAAATCTAATTCTAAAATAGTATTTTAAAATGTCTCTTTGATTAAAAAAAAGTTACTACTCAATTATTATAATATAGTTTTTATATGGTTTTCCATATTGCTTTCAATCATTTAAACTTTTTTTAAAGTTTATCCTATTTACTTAGGTAAATCTTGGTTGTTTTAAGTCAACTAATTGGAAATTTACTCATTTATTTTATGATTTATCAATTCTTTCCATTCAATTTTTATTTATTTAATTTCCTGAAGCAAATATCCTCCCAATTAATTCATTATTTGATCTTACATTTTCTATTCCATATTATCAAAATAAAATTGATACATTTGATGATAATTATTATTATTAAGACATAAATTTGTATTGGAACAATGCTATTCATCTAATATCAGCTCATTATTTTAATTGTTACCATTATTATTAAAAATACTTCTATTATTATTATTGTTATTATTAATATTGTTATTAATATTATTATTATTAGTATTATTAAAACCATTATTAATCATATTAGTAGATGTATTATTAGCATTACTAGGATTATTTAAGCTGTTAGCAATATTATTAAGTATGTTGTTTTATTAACTGAAGCCTGTATTAATTTATTAAAACTATGTGTTTTAATTATTTTGAGGTTACAATTAAGATAACTATGCTGGAAATGTTTATCTCTCATTAATTTCATTTATGATTTAACTAACCTACTTTGCATTTTACTTATTATTGCCTTTTACAAACATTTTTTTACTATTTATTAAAGTTCAAAAGAATTTAAATAGCAAAATATTTTGACTAAAATTTGAGTAGCAAATAATAATAATATTTAAAAAATTTATAATAAGATAAATATTAAAATTAACGATAATAATATTAATAAAAGTATTATTTATAATATTTTATGACTTTTTAATTTTTGTTTTCAATTTAGTAAATAAGTCTAATTAATCTCTAATTAATTTTATTCTTTATTTATATTTTTTAATGTTTAATTTAATATAAATATTTTTATCTTCTTTGAGAAATTTGTTTATAATTAATATTCATTTTTAAATAATTTTATATTACATCTTTAATAATTTAAAATTATTTAAAACTTAATATTTATTTGGCAAATTAAATTAATTATATAAGTTTTTTTATTAAATTTTTTACATTTTATACTCTTATTAAATAATAATTTTTATTTTATTGTTATATTTTATTTTTTTTATCAAATAAAAGATTATTATTATTTTATAATAGTTTTATCACTAATTTATTTATTAACTAAATTAATAAATCTATTCTATTGTTAATTTATTATTTTAAATAACTTATTTTAAAAGCGAAATTTTTGATGTATTTTAGAAATTTAAATTAAAAAGAGAAATATCATTAATAAAAATAAAAAAATGTTATACATAAATTTTTTTAATGTTTAATTTTTATTATAATTATTAATTTCAGATATTTTCTCATCAAATTATTAATTATTATAATTGAAATTAATATTAATTTTTTCGCTATTTATTAAATAATCAATCTTTTAATTTCATAATTTAGTTATAATTAATATTAAAGATTATTTAACTTTATATATTTTTACTGTAATAATATACTTATCTGATAAATAATTAATTTTTATTAAAAAAATAGTAATATGTGTAATTTAAAATATATATTTTTTACAATTATTAATTCATTATAGTAAAATAAACGATTTAATAAAAAATAAAACATATTTATAAAATGATTAATTATTGTTTTAATTTTAAATTTTTTTACTTTTATTATTTGAAGTAAAAATAAATTATTTAATTTAATGATATAATAATTACATTATAAAAATAAAACAACAAGAAAAAAATCAAATTTTGTTAATTAAATTGGAGAATTATTTAAGCAAAAACATTTTTCTAGTTTTTTTCTGATTTTGATCATAATTAACTATATTAATTTATTCTTCCTAGCAGTTAAAATTATCGATATCAGTATAAAGATAATTAATTTTAGGATGAGAATTATTGGTAATAAAATCAAGTTCCTATTTTAATTTGCTATTACCTAGAATCTTTTATAATAAATATAGAAATACTTTGATTTGTTGGAGATTGTGTTGTTGAAGAATATTAGGATTATTAGGTTGGTTTTAAAGGATGAAGTTATTAATGTATTGACATGGATTATTGAATTGAATTAGGTTCTAAGAAAGAGTATTAGATACTACTTCAATTTGTTATTGATAAATTGGTTTGTTATTTCTCAAACAAGATTGCAAGTAAAAATTCGAATGATGATGAGTTAGTTTCAATTACTCTTTTGATTACACAATTTTATCCAATTAATGTTTCACGTTCTATTATATTCCAGATTAATTTATTAATAATTTGTTATTATCTTTCTTACTTTTCTTAACAAGAAATTCACTTTCTTTTCTCCATATTTTGTCTTATTCTAATTATTTTTCTTATATTCTTGTTAATCTTGTCTAGTCTAAATAATCATCTTTTTTTAATTTTTATAAATTATTCTCTAATTTGTTTTTATTCTCATTTATTCGACACAATACTTTATTTATCTTCTCATTTACTTATTTTTCGCTTATTTTCTTATACATTTATTTTGTTTTAGCGTCATAAACCATTTACTTTTCTTCGCTTAGCTATAATCTTAATTACTTTATGCTGTTTACTGTTTTTTAACTCTTATTTTTTAATATTACACTATCTATTGCTTTCTATAGT
>Ga0315908_10004071_pt1 | contig 10555 bp, 7 predicted proteins | sample LakEriMetagenome_12_FD_203520 | JGI IMG/M metagenome (GOLD analysis project Ga0315908, IMG submission 203520) | Freshwater fungal communities from buoy surface, Lake Erie, Ohio, United States - Buoy 4 MA124 | ecosystem: Environmental > Aquatic > Freshwater > Lake > Lake biofilm | place: USA...
ATTTATTAGTCAGAGTTTACTTTATCTGAAGCTGATGATTTAGATAAAATATTTAACGATTCTAATAATTACAGTCAAAGTAGTAGTTCAATTTCTAAAGTTTATTCTAAAAATTATAGAGATTATAGGCGTATATGTAACGATAAATATACTGTATAAAATAGAAGTACTAGTTAAAATAATAAATCCAAAAAATAATTTTGATATAATAAAAACTAATAAGTTAATTGAATTTTACTTAATATTAATAATATCATCATAATTTATTTTTTAAATTTAAATTCATATTAAAAATAAAAATATTTATACTCAAGTAAAGTTTAATATTAAATTAAATTTTATTTAAAATATTAAATTTTACGGAAAGATAAATTATATGATATTAAAAATGCATATTAAAAAAATTAAGTATATAATAGAAAAATAAATAAAAATAAATTCAAAAACGGATAAATTAATAATAAATTAAGAAAAATTATTTAAATTAATAAATATGAGAATTTCGTTTCGAAATTTATCTATATAATATTGTATGAAATTTATCATAAATATTTTTACATAAATTATTCGTTTCTTTAGAAAATTTACCACACTTTTTCAATTATTACTCAAATTATCTTTTAAAATTGTAATGATTAATTATTTCTATAATAATTTATATAAATTTAAAAAATAATATAATTTTGATGAAAAATTTATAACAAATAAATAATAATAATTGTAATAATTCATCTTTTTTTATAAATTTTTCTCTGATACTTAGATTTATTAGAATATGATTTAATTGGATTATTGTTTAAGTTAATGTTTCCCTTTTGAGGATCATTAGCATACATAATTTTCAAACACTTCCTATGTTTTTTATCAAATCTATAAGACTAAAAGAATTAACAATTAAAATTTACTTGTAAAGTATTAAGAGCAATAGTGGACTGAATAGAATTTTCAAAATCAGCAAAACAATAATAATACTCTCTGCCACTTTGAGTTTGCTTTTTAATTAATCTGACAGTCTTATAACCAGGGAAGGGCCTGAAGACATCTATAATTAAAATATATTGATAATTATTTATGAATGTTTGATAATTATATATAATTTTTTGATAATTTATGTATGATTTTATGATAATAATGTATGAATATGTATGGAGAAATAGTTAATACGGGCAACTTCTCGATGAGTAGCATCTATGGGCACCCCATCAATATAAAGAGAATTAGTGGCATTGGGTGGCACTTAGAATATAGGATTATTGACAAGCTAATTTAAACCAATATTATTTGGACTACTGTTAATAATAGTATTGGATATGGGTTATTATTGTTATGCTTAAAGAATTTAAGGGTTATTATAAATTGGGTAGCTTTGTTATTATTATTACTATTAAAGATTCTGTTGCACCATGGCCTATTAATATGGCTAGTTTGAAGACAAGTAGCTATTCTGGTTGTCATAAGACAACAAATTATTGTGGCTGTTCAACTGTTAATGCAATGACGATTATTATAAATGTTATTAAATATGTTATTATTACTACTGTTAAATATGATGCTAAGATTGACTAAATTATATGATGATTCCTGAAGAGGCACCTGGAAATTTATAAGACTGCATTAGTTTTTTGGCTTAATCAGCCGATTCATAACTCATGAATTCTAACTCCCCTATTATTTGGTTTATTTTCTCATTATAAGTCAACCGCGCATCTAGGAAACCTTTTAAATCTCGAAAAGAAGTAGTGAACTCCTCATTAGTTAAAGTAGGGGGAATTTAATACACATTTAATTTCACCGAAGACATCTTGTAATCTTATGATTTATATGATTATAGATTATTAATCTATCTTAATTAAATATATGAACTTAGTTAGAACCATAGTTTCAGGAAAAAAGAACAGGATGATATAAGGTTCTTATGATATGGACCTCACTTACATCACTCCTAGGATTATTGCCATGTCTTATCCCGGCAGCTCTTATTAGAAGGTTTATCGAAATAATATCAATGATGTAGCTGCTTTTTTGTAGGAGAGACATGGCACATATTTCAAAATTTATAATGTATCAGGGATAGATTATAATGAAAAAGATTACCTTTCATTATTTTTTGGCAATTAAAAGGAAAATAAAGCTGATGCTATTCAAGTTTATCATTGGTAGGATCATCATAGTCCGCCTCTTGATATGCTCTTTAAAATTTGTAAAGACATTCATCAATTTCTAAAAGAAGATTCGTATTCACTTATTTTTATTATTTATTTATTAATAGAGAAAATGTAATTGTAGTGCATTGTTTAGCAGGCAAGGGAAGAACTGGAACTGTTATTTGCTGTTATTTGCTTTATAGTCAGAGGTTTAATAATTGTGCAGAGGCTTTAGAATATTACATGAAAAAAAGATTCAGAATTGATGGAGGTGTTAATTAGCCCAGTCAAATTAGATATGTTTAATACTTTCATTAGCTTTTGAAAGGTATTTATATTTGATATCTTATTTATTTATAATTAGATAAATCTATTCAAAATACTGTTCCACTTAAAATTGCTATTGATGATATCAAAATTTTTTATTAGATTAAATTATTTAATTTTCAATATTTTTAAGCCGAATTTCATGAAGTTACACAATAAATTACAAAGAACTAATAAAAAAAATAAAATTTATAAGAAGAAGAATAACACGCAAAAAAAACAAGCGTATGTTCTTATTCATTAGACTAAGGTTAAGAGTTATGTTCAATTAATTTAAAAAAAATAGAAAAATATGGAGATATTTTAATATATGTAAATTACAAATAGGAATTTCTTTGCAGATTTTCTTTTAATACTGCTTTTTTAAAAAATTTAAAGTATAATAATCCAATTTTATTTAAGTTATATTGAATTTAATCTTGAATAACTAGATCCTGACTCAATCTATAAATAATTTAAATAAGGTAAAAATAAGAAGTTTAATGAAAATTTCAAAATCTAAATAAATTTCAATCCAATCAAATAGTAACCTTAAGCAGATAATGATTGGAAATACATATAAGATACTGTATAAGAATGGCAAAAAAATAAAATATCAAAACAAGATTCAAATCAACTATTATTTTAATATTAAGAATTTGATGATGTAATAGATATCTTATATGGAGTCAGAAATATTGAATAATTTAAGGACATTAAAAAGGAAGATATCAATAATAATCATATAATAAACAAAAGTTGAAAATAATAATAACTGATAATAATATATAATAAACTGCTTATTATAAAATGATAAATAAAATAAATAAATAAATTATTATTATTGTATAATTTTGATATTTTATAAAATAAATAAATTAATTATAAATTAAGAATATATTGGATCAATTAAGGTCTTCCATGATTTTCTTGTTAAAGTTTTATTATTTTTATTAGTCATATGATACTTTTTATTACTACTATTATTATTATTGGATTTAATAATTATTTAGATTGGCATTAGGAATATCTATTAATTGATTATTCAATTAATTAGCCTGCTCTTAAGCAATTTCCTTTTCATACTTTTCAAATTCCTCATTAATTTCCTCCTTATTAGTAGTCATTTCAGATAACTAATTCCAAATTTATTCATCCTGTTATTATTACTACATATAATCTTACCAATCTGATAATTAATCCTCTAACTGATCTCTGTATTTTTCCTTAGTATATTTTAATAATTATTACTTATTGTTTGAATATTTCATTCGCCCCTTTAAAAACATTCAGTGAATTTATATTCATCATTTAAGTGTCTAACTTCAGTTTCATATCAATAAATATGTTTTTCCTAGTATCTATCTAGTCTGTTTACTTTTTAATATCCTGCATTTCTTTTATTTTAGTTTAGGCTTTAGTCTTTTATTTATTATGTACTAATTCTCTTATTTCTGCATCTAATTTCTCCATCTTTTTAAAGTTTCTCTCTTATTAATCTTCTAATGATTGAATCTGAAGATTGGTTTCATGTAATTATTTTTCTAAAGCTAATTTTTCAGCTTCTTTTTGACTAACTTGATTCTAGACAGGAGCTTATTCTTTAGGTTCTTCTTTCTTTTTTCCTCCAAATAAGTTTTTGAACATCTTAGTAGTACTAAAATTTATTATATTATAATTTTAATATAAATTAGTCAAATTAAGATAATAATTAGATATAATTTAAAAATTAGAATTTATTCTTTGATGATAATAATATAAATATAAAATGATTAGATCTTATTGCATATAATAATATAAATTAATAAATAAGAATGTTAAGAAGTGAAGACATGGGTTATTATAATTTGATAATGCCTCGAGAAAGTGCTTGGCATATCCTGAACCAAATAGGAAACATGGATGCTCTCCATTTCATCGACATGCAGTCTGAAATAGGAGCATTCAATCGTCCATTCTATAATTAAGTAAAGCGATGTGATGACTTATTGCATAAAATCGACTTCATCGAGGCAAAAATGAAGCAGTTTGGAATTGTATTAGATATGTGTGAAGACACAAAGTAGTTTGTAAATAATCTTGAGAAGTTCCTTAAATCTCGTTAGGCCAGTGAGGATACTTACCTTTAAGAGGTTGAGGATGAAGTTGATAAGAAGTTCAAACAAATTGAAGATCGCATGAATACTTATGATTAAATCAAAGATTAGAAAATTGAGTTGTTTTATCATAAATAAGTTCTTTAATAAAATCTTAAGAACCTTAGTCAGTAATTAAATATGCAGTAATATGGCAGTGATGAAGAAATGAATTAGCCTATGATTAGATAGGAGAACTCCAATTATGAATTGAATCATATTAGTGGGATTATTAATAAAAGCGATCTTAATAGGTTTTAGAGAATTATTTTCAGGGCTGGAAAAGGAAATGTTTTCTCTCTTTTCAATGATTTAGAACCTATTGAAGATATTGATAATAAAAAATCTGTTGAAGTATCCATTAATATTAAGCAGTAATAGCAATAAGCTGATTTAAAGTTGATGTTCACTCTTATTTTCTCAGGAGGATTTCACTAAGTCCTTTCTCAAAGGATTATAAAGGTTACACATCAATAATACATATTAATATTGTTATATTATTCATAATTGTAATAATCATAGTAATCATAATAATATGATTACAATATAATTATACTATCAGGACAATAATAATTCATATAATATATACTAAATAATAGGTATGTGATTCATTCGGAGCTTAAAGATTCTAAGTTCCAAAATCAATTGGAGAAGTTCAAAGCCTGATAGTAAAACTAGACAACCAATTAAAAGAACAAATGGAAATGGAGAAACTAACAAAGAAATCCTTAATGGAAGTATTTGATAGTCAAACTATTAAACGTAATTACCACAACTGCTGTGTACTAGAAGAGAACCGTTTAGTGATAATGAAAGAGAAGATGATTTATCGCACAATGAACCTTCTCCAATTAAACGAAGCAGTTTATTTCGGATACTGTTATATTCCAATCTACTGAGAATTTGACGTAATCAACTGCCTATCAAAGATTGACCCATAAATGATGAAGGGTCAGCTCAAGCCTCTTTCATTACAAAATAAAACTCCTCCTACATTTTTCAAGCTCACTGAATTCACTTATATCTTTTAGCTTATTGTTAATACATATGGAATCCCCAGATATAAAGAAATCAACCCTGGTTTGTTTACTATTATTACTTTCCCATTTTTATTTGCCGTTATGTTTGGTGATCTCTTTCATGGTACTCTCTTATTTTTATTTGGTGCATATCTAGTTTTAAATGCTGCTAAGATAAAAGCCTCTAATGGAATGTTAAAGCCTATGTTAATTGCAAGGTATTTGTTGTTTTTTATGGGGATATTTGCTATATATAATGGACTCATTTACAATGATTTCACTTCTGTTAATATTGATTTCTTTGGAAGTTGTTATAAGATATCTGAGGGAGAAAAAACCACAGTCAGTAGAATTAATAACTGTGTCTATAGCTTTGGATTAGATCCTATTTGGAGTATCAGTGAAAATGAAATAGCATTTAGTAATAGTTTAAAAATGAAAATATCAGTCATTTTAGGATTTTCTTAAATGATTTTGGGTATTTTCTTGAAAGGAATGAACAGCATTTATTTTAAAAGATATTTGGAATTATTTTTCGAGTTTATCCCTTAAATAATTTTCATGACTGGTCTATTTGGATACATGAATTTCATGATAATTTACAAATGGACTTCAGATTGGTCTAGTTAATAAGCGCCAGGACTTATCCAAACTCTGATTACAATTCCTTTAAGTTTATTGCTAGGACAAGAAAGAGGATTGCCATTATATGGAACAGATAATAGTTAAAAGTACTTTGAAAATGCGATGTTTATAATAATCTTATTATGTGTTCCTGTAATGCTGATTCCAAAACCATTGATTGAGATTAATAGGATGAAGAAAAAGAAGGAATAAGTGGAGAAAAGTAATGACAATCAATTGTAAGTAAGTGGATTAGCGTTGAGCAATAATATGATATTGAAGGATAAGAATAGTGATTAAGACAAGGATGAAGATATCCTGAATAAAAGTAACATGACTGATGTGAATTTGCTAAATGGAGAAGATCATGGACATGGTCATGAATAGAGTGGAGAGATTTTTGTGCATTAAGTTATTGAGACTATTGAGTTTGTATTAGGATCTATTAGTAATACTGCTAGTTATTTAAGATTGTGGGCATTAAGTCTCGCTCATGGTTAGTTAAGCGCTGTTTTCTTTAATAACGCTATTAAAGCAGGTCTCACTGATGGAGGAAATATAATCATCGTATTAATTATTCTTTTATTATTATTTATTTTTAGCTCTTTATAGGTTATACTGTATTCTTTGGAGTTACCTTTGGAGTTCTTATGGTCATGGACACTATGGAGTGCTTTTTACATGCTATACGTCTTCATTGGTAATTTATTATTAATATCCAATATTAATTTTCATTATTATTCATTATCTTATTATTAAAATAATAAATAATTATTATTAAATAATAATTATTATTTAATAAATAAATTTTAATTATTAAATGAAAATAATATTAAAAGGGTTGAATTCTAAAATAAGTTTTATAAATCAGATGGATATTAATTTGAACCGTTTTCATTCCATCAGGGATTAATAAAAGAAGAGTCTATTTGATATTATTCTATAATTGAAAATAATAAAAAATAAAAAAATATATAAATAAATATGTATGTAAAAAGATCAATTATCAATCTTTAGTTAATAGATGAGTTTTTTGGCTATCTTCTTAATTTTGAGTGGTGAATCCCTTTTTGACAAGCTTGTTAGCTTCCACAAATCTAGCGAAACAATTAGCGGCATTCTAAATTTAGGCCTAGCTTATATCCTAAGCAACTTCCTCACCCCAACCATGTTTATAACACATACTTAGCATTTTAGTTTAGTATTATGTCAGAATTCCATCGCTCTACATTTTATTAATATTTTTATTATCTTTATTATTTAATTATTACCTTTATTATAGATATTTTAATGAGACTTATTCTATTTATATTTTATTATAAATAAACATGGATTACACTTCTAATTTGAATATTAGCAATTCAAATAAAAATAAATAATAAGACTAATAATCACTAAATTACGATAATTGTAATAATAACTTAAATTCATTGAACAATTTAAATAAAATTTAAGAAGTCTAAGACTTTTCTAATTAATAACAAAAAGAATATGAAACATAAAAATATAATGAATAAAATAAAACTGATCAAGATATTACATATGTAAATCTAAAAAATTATGATGAAAACAAATTAATTTTTAACTTTTTTTAATAAAATTCTATAAAATCAATATTAAAAACAGAGCAGAAAAGAAGTTGTAGCATAATTTTAAATAAAAAAAGACTACTTGAGCTAAACATTAATAATTAAGATGATTCTTAAAAGGAAAACAATATAAATGTGGCAAACTCATTATAAACTTAAAATAAAATAATTTAATTAAATCACTAAGACGAATTCCAAAAGGAAAATAATTTAAATGAAAAATCTGAAAGAAATAGAAGAGTAAAGTTCAATAATAGGGTTAAATTACATAAGGTTGAGTGCTGGAAAAATTATAATATTTAAGACTAATAAGGTCTTGATAAAAGTCTTATAATTTGTGGTAATCAATCTTAATGTTCTATTTTCTGATTATAATTTTATAAATATCTTTATTATCTATAAATGTCTTAAGTTTTAATGATGAAAAACTTTATGTCCTAATTAAATGATTTATTATAAAAGTAAAATCATATTCACAATCACTAATCTAAACCCAGACTTAATTTTAAAAAAGTATACTTTAACTTATATTTTAGTAATTGGAATAAGAATAGGATAAAATCTTATTAGGAAAATAGAAACATAATATAAAAAAAACCAAAAAAGATAAAACAAAAGATAAAAAACCTACTGGCATCAAATCTATTTTAAATATTAAAAATATTAAAAAAATGAAATTTTAATAATTAAATTTAGAATAAGAAAATAAACATTTTTTATAAAAAATAAAGGAAAAAACTATTATAAACAGTAATGTAATAAACACAATAAAATCTCATTTATAAAAATGATAAAATTATATTATTTATTTTTGTTTTTATTGTTACTATATTATAAATAATTTATTCTATAATATTAGTCTATAATCTAAATTTATATTTTCAAATTCTCATAACTTATGTTATATAAGAAATTATAATTTATAATAAAAAGATGCAAAATAATTTCATGAATTAAAATCTAATAGAATAATATTTTAATAATAAAAAATTAAAATAAAAAGATGAATAAATTTTTAATAATGAAAAATAATAAAATAATTAAAAAGATTTTAACAAATAATAAATAGATTTTTTTGAAAAATTAAATAATAAAAACAAATAATTAAATAATTAAAAGTAAATCAATTAGTAAAATTAATTAGATTTAAAATAAATTAAAAATGTTAATTTATCGATTAATTTAAATAATGATTAAAAATAAAAAAGATTGGCAAGTCCTCCTTAAATACTAAATTTGAATAAAGGCATGAATTCTCCGCAAAATAAAAAAGAAAAAGATTTTTTTGTGCCTGAAAAAAAGAGTTAAGATTAATAAACTAACAATGTATGAAAAATAAGTTTAAATTTATAATTAAATTTAAATGATAATTAAGTTAATGTTGCCCAAAAACAAGTTTCTTCGCCTTAATACTAAAATAATCCTGTTAAAATAAGAATGCATAGTCCTTAAAATAATATGAATAATTAATTTATTTTTGATTAAATGACAGAAATAAAAGTAAATAGTAGAAATAGTTCAAAGGGCCCACTTATATAGAAAAATAAGTTTCCTAAAGTTTTTGGAGAATAAAGCTAAAATTTAAACAATATCAATAAAATCGTTCTGAATAATAAATAAAATTAGATAGAACAAATGCTAAATATTAATGGAGTAATAAAGAATGATTAAAATTCTGATTGAAATAATTAATTAGAAAACTTAGAAAAAATGATTAAATAAAATGACAAAAATCAAAATTAGATTTTTAATTATTTAAAATTTGCATAAAAAAACTTAAATCTTAAATATGATTAAAATAAAAGTTAAAAATTTTTAGATATAAATGATGATAAAAATCAATAAAATTAAAATTAATAAAAAAATCAAATTAAATAGAATTAATAAACTTATTTAAAAATTTTTTAAGTTTTAAATAAGAATAAAACTGAAGAATAATTGTAAGTTGAAAATAAAAAAACTTAAAAAATAAAAATATAAAACAGTCAATATTTTCCAAATTAAATAATAACTATCAAATATTTATCTAATAAAGAATGGTAAAATAATTTTATTATTTATATTAAAATTATTTAAAATAAATATACTATTAAATATAATAATAAATTATTATTTTAGAATATCTATAAAAAAAGTTCTTCACATAAAAAATCTTGAATTATTAAATTTAACTGAAATTAGTGTTGAAAAAATCAAAAATATAAATATTACAAAAGAATATATACAAAATTGGAAAAAATCGATATAAAAAGAAAATAAATATTTTGTTTAAATAAAAGAATTTTTCCAAAACACTCCAGAATATCACATATCAATTTTATCTGAATAATTAAAATACGGATCATTAAAAGTAATAAATATAAATTAGATTTTAGCAATTATTAAAAAAACTTCCTAATTTTGATCTAAATTCTATCAAGAAAATATGTTTAAGTCTTATTAATTTAGTAAATCATAATTAAGATTTTATTAACTAAATATGCTCAAATAATTTGATGTAAATTAATAATATTTTTATTAATTCAGAAGGTCAAATAAAAGTAATAATAAATATAAATTATTTATAAAAGATTGGCTATAATTTAAACGATTTAGTTCATAAAGAATAATGCTAAAACTTATATATAGAAAAGTACTTAATTTTATTAATAATAAAGTTTCATATAATTAAATTTGTGTCTATTGAACTCAGATAAAAAACAGAATAGAAATTAAAGGTAACAAATAATGTTTGATAT
>Ga0315908_10004074_pt1 | contig 10548 bp, 8 predicted proteins | sample LakEriMetagenome_12_FD_203520 | JGI IMG/M metagenome (GOLD analysis project Ga0315908, IMG submission 203520) | Freshwater fungal communities from buoy surface, Lake Erie, Ohio, United States - Buoy 4 MA124 | ecosystem: Environmental > Aquatic > Freshwater > Lake > Lake biofilm | place: USA...
TTATTTTTTTAAACTGTTTATAATCTTGATTTAACTCAATATCTAAAGCTTTGACTTCTGATTGAATGGCTTTTTTTTCATTATTTATTTATTGAAAACTTTCCAAATTATCTTACTATTTTTTTGAAAAGTTTTTATAAGTTTTATTATTTTTATTTCTGTTGTTCACATCTTCAGTAAGGAAAAACTTATCTTCTTGATCCTGATATTCATCTTAAAATTCCTATTATGAATCAATTTATTAAGGCTCTTTATAATTAAGTAAATTGCAGCCAAAAAAGAAAGTTTTGTCTCCTTTTTTGACATACTAGTCCTATAATTTGATTATATTTCCAAACTCGATATTAATTTTAGCATTATTGGGATTAATTTTTTTGAGATATTTCTTTTCAACTTATTCATTGATAACTAATGCACCAGTTCTAGCGACTACCTCCATTTCTAATCCTTTGTGTAAGTTTTATATAGCGAAGGGATTGCCTGAAATGATAAGAGTTTTTAAACTTTAAAAGTTTCTAGAGCAAATCAAATTATATTAATTATCAATGACATTGAAACTAAAGTCTAACCATTCTAATTTTAGGAAATCTCCAGCCTTAAGTTTTTCAGTATGTATTCCTCTAAACTGATTTCTTGAAATATTGAGTTCTTTTAGATTTTGAATGGATGCAAGTATTTGCCAATTATCACTAGCAGCTTGCTTAGAGTTCATAAGATTGTTGCTAATATCAATTTTCTGCAAATTAATTAAGGAATCTAACCCAATGGGAAGTTAAGAAATATCATTGGCACTTATATTGAGTTCCTTCAAATTGGAGAGTACTGATAATTTTACAAGATTGTTGGATAGAATCTGGTTATATGAAATGTCTAATAATTCTAAATGATGGAGATTGGTTAAGTATTCGATGTCTACATCCTCAAGTATATTAGCTTGGAATGTCAACTTCTTTAGGCTGGTGAAGGCTGACAAATCTTGGAAGTTCAACTAATTCATGCTTAGGTTTATTTCCTTTAAATTTTTGAATAGTTGTAAATGATCTTTATCCACTCGGGTTAGATTCAGTCCTGAGAGATCTACATACTCCACTTCATCAGGATGCATTACTTTTGATACTTTCATTATAAGAAATCCATTTAATTCTTTCTCCCCTCTTTCATACACTAAAGGTAGTCCTTTTACTCTTTTTATTAAAAAAGGGTTCTTTGTAATTAGTTTTTGCTTCTTTATTCTTGGTAAAAATTAATCATTTATGTTCATTTTGTTACTATTAAAAACTTGGAAACTTTTGCTTTTTGTTACTTTTTCACTTTTTTTATTTTTTGACATATATAATTTACTATATTATAAAATATAACTATAATTTAATATTTCTTAATTTTTAATTTTATATTTTTTATAATCTTATTTTTAAATTATGTATCATTTTTTAGTTTTATTTAATTCTTCTGATTTTTTCTCAGAATATTTGTTTTAAGGATTTATAGGTTAGCTTTTAAAAGAACTTTAATATTTATATTTATTATTGCTATTTGAAGATTTTTAAACTTAAGAGCTTTCTTTAATTTTTACCGATTTTTTTATTTCTTTATTATCATTATTATAATTTTTTTTAATATTATCTTCTTCTTTGATAGTTCTTTAATAGTATAATAAAATAATAATATGATGATAATATTAATAATAAAATATACAGTTTTTCTCCAGTTAACCAAGGATGAGAAAGAACATCATTAATATTTAATCTTTCAATAGGATTAACAGCTAGAAGATTATTCATAAGGTCTTTACATTCGGAAGAAAGTGTGGAATAAATTTTAGGAGGAAAGTTGATATTTCTTTCACAAATACTTTCTAGAATATTTTTTTTCCCATTTCCTTGAAATGGTAGATTTCCAAATAACATTGCATATAAAATAATTCCCATAGCCCATATATCGACTGCTTATGTGACTGACTTTTAAATAATATGGTTAAATGAGTTATAGATTTTATAATTTACATATATTTTAATATAATTATATTGCTATTAATTAACTAAATAATTAAAGATTTTAAAATAAAAATATAATAATTGTATAATTTGATAACCCGTTCATTAATTTTGATATATAATATATTAATAAATCAATGTATTTAGATAATTATTAAAATTCATAATAATCTTTATGATAATAATAAATAGAAATAATTAAAATAAATCATAATAAAAATTAATATAAATAAAAGATAAAATAATAATATAATAAAATGACTTTAGACTTGCCTTATAAGAGTTCTGGAGCCATGTACTTTAAAGTTCCAGCATCAATATTATCAATATCGAAATTAGAACATATTCCAGCAATTCCAAAATCGACAATTTTCAAATTAGGTAAAGTATTTTTATCAATCTGTTTTGTCAATAAAAGATTTTCCAACTTGAGATCCCTATGAATCATTTTTTCTCAATGGCAATAGGCGACTCCATCTGCTAATTATTTAAAAAAGTGTAAAGCCTATGCTTCAGTCAACAACTAATACTTTAATACAAACTCTAACAACTCTCCTCCCTCCAAATATTCCATAATAAAGACAACCTACATATTTTTAAGGGCATAAAAGTTAATAATTTTAACAATATTTTTATGTTTCAATTATGCCAATAACTCTGCCTCCTTAAAAATCATATCAATATCCATGGCATTACTAATAGCTCCAGTTTTGACAATTTTAATTGCAACTTTTTCTTTGGTTGTTTGATGTTCTCCTAACACTACTTTTCCGAATCCTCCCTCTCCTAAAGTCCTATTGATTTCATATTCACTAAATTAACTCATCTGGTCAAACTCTTCCCCTTTTGAAATATACAGTTGGGATGAATTATTTATGTATTCTAAATCCTCTTCAAATATTTCTGCACCTTCGTTTGTAAAAATTCGGATAGGACAGTTCTTCATTTCCCATTTCTCTTCTATCTGTTTTTGTATTTCTTTTAGTGATATTTTGTTAGAACGAATTATTATTTATTGGGTTCCTTTGCCATTTCGGATTAGTTTTATCTTATGTGAATTAAAATATGATAAAGTACCTTTTTCTCATTATTTTACATTTATTCATCATAATCGTTCATCATTTGTTTTATTTCTATAATTATATTATATGAAAAAAAATCTAAAATAATAATATAATAATATAATATTGATAATAATAATGTTATAAATCATTAAAAGAAAGGATGTTGCAATGCCTCGTGTAAAGACAACCTGTATCTTGGATTAAATTATCCTAACTTAAGAATCAAATCCAAACTACATTCATCCCATAATTGCTAATTAAAATACTTCCTAATGAGGGTATTCCTATCTAAATATAAATAATAATATAAAATAACCTGGAGTTTTAAATTAAGGCAAGGTGGTAAGAAAATTCTTATACATATCTTTATTATAAAGTTCAGGCCAATAATCCTGACTTGGATTTCCATAGAAATGTAACATATTAATGATTAATGAGAATTCAGAATCAGAAGGGAACAATGGTTTATTTTCAATTAGTTCGTAGAAAATAACGAAAATAGACCAGATATCAACTCCTATATCATACTTATTGGTTCCAAATAGGATTTCTGGAGCTCTATAGAAAAGTGTTTAGATTTCCAAAGAATTTTAATTGATTTAATAATTGAAATATTTGCTTAACCCGAAATCAGCTATGAATATTTCTTAATTTCCATTGATTAGGATATTTGATGGTTTTAAATCTCTGTGTAAGATTCCATGGCAGTGAATGTAGTGTAATCCTTCTATTATTTGTTTTAGCACATTTTTGCACATTTATACTCAGTCTTTCCCTTTATATATGTATTTTAACCATTTTTGTAGATCGTTATTTATGTAATCAAATATGAATTCTATCTTATTATTAACTAAATATATTTCTTTTAACTTTATTACATTTTTGTGGTTCAATTATTTTAGGATTATGAATTCTCTTAAGGTACTTTATTCTATTGTTGATTTATCATTTTGACCTTCTATTTTAAATTGTTTTATTGCCACTTATTCTTTTTTTAAAAAATCAAACCCTTTATATACTTTACCATAAGATCCTTCTCCGATAATTTCTAAGATAGAAAATCTTTTTTCCAATTAACTACTCATTTATTAATTATAATAAAATAAAATTTTCTTATTTTAGCTTCTTTTACTAAATTACTTACTTTTTATCTATTTTAATTTTATTTGAATTTTATAATATAAATAAATTAGAATTTGCACTTATATTTTATAAAATATTTCAAAATAACCGATATATGAAAGGAAAAGGATTAGGATTAAAGAAAAAAATGACAATTAATATTGAGCCTGAAGAAGAAGAAGAAGAAAATGATGTTTTTGGATAATCAATGAGAATGTAAAAAAAATAAGATGAAAAAATAAAATAATGATAATAATTATGAAATTAATAATAAATTATTAATTATTAAATTTATTAGAAATAAAGATGGAAATATAAATTTTATAAAAGAGAATATAAATATATCAAAATAAGGAAAAATTCAGATAGAAAACTAATAAGAATTAGAATAAATAGAAGTTTTAAATTTAGAACTTGGAGATTTATTAGGAAAGGGAACTTCTGGAACAGTATTAAAAGGTAAAGATAAAAATACAGGTAAACTAGTAGCAGTTAAAAGCATAAACATTTACGATAAAGAAAAGAGATAATAACTGAAAAATGATTTAGTAGCATTACAGAAAGACAATCATTGTTAGTTTTTAATATAATTATTAGGAGCATATTTTGAAGACGGAAATGTAAAAGTAGTATTAGAATATATGGACTTTGGATCATTTAGAGATTTAATAAATTTATCAAGGAAGTTCAGAAAATAATAATAGCAGCAAGCAAATAATTATAATAATAAATTTCAATAACCGATAATTCCTGAAATAATAGTATCTTATTTGGTATAGTAGGTATTATAAGGGCTTATTTATCTAAACACAATTAAAAAGCAAATTCATAGAGATATCAAGCCTGAAAACATCCTGATTAATCAACAAGGACAAGTAAAATTGACTGATTTTGGAATCAGCCGAAATTTAGACGATACAGAATTTTTATGTAACACTTTTGTAGGGACCACTAATTATATGTCATTAGAGAGGTTATTGGTTAAAAAATATGATCATTTGTCTGATATTTGGAGTTTGGGATTAGTTATTATTGAGATGATTACTGGTTAATTCTATTATAATACTAAATAAAGTTATTTGGAATTGATTCAAAGTATTCAAAATAAACCTTAGCCTAATATTGATATTAATCAATTTAATGTTAGTTATGAACTTATAGATTTCATTGATAAATCGTGTAAAATTTAAAGGTTGGAAAGAGCATCTGCTATTGAACTTTCAGCTCATCCTTGGATTATTAATAATATGTTTAATAGATTTTATAATTAAAATCACTATCTATCTAATGTTTAGTTATTTCTTAAGGAAATTTCATCGATTAATAATAATCAATTCGATTATAATAATTAGTAATCTGTTAAAAGTTAAAATTAAGTTAATCATAATTTAACAACTAATCAAAATGATCACTTTAAAAATGTTGCTAAAAAATTAATTAAATAAGATAATTAAAAATTCATTGAATAAATTATCATTTAAAATAAACATTGATTTTGTTTATTTACTTTTTAATTAAAATTTATATATTATTTTAATATTATTTTTGTTTTAAAAAATCAATCAAATTTTAAATCATATATTTAATTTAAATATTATTAATCTTTAAAAAATATTATAATAGTTAAAAATAATATATTATAAATTATTAAAAATTATTAATTATATAACTATATAAATGGAAATTAATTAAAAAAAAAACGATGCATTAATTAAAGAAAAACAAAAATAAGAGGAATAAGCACTATCAATAAAATCTATAAACTTATAAAAATAATTTTAAATCTAAGAGTATAATAACTTTTGTAAAGATGTCTCATAATAAAGTAATAACATAAATGTAAATTATAATATTTAAATATTTCTAAAGTTTTTAAAGATGCTGAATTAAGAATAAAATTTAAAAAGGCACAAAATTGATAAATTATTAATTTTGAAATAAAATTTAATAAAATTTCAAAATATATATTAGAGTTAGTAAGATTTATTAGATCAAGAATAATAATAAGTTAAAAAATTCAAATTAGTTAAATCATTATCTAATTAAAAAATAGATATTAATCTTAACTCTAGTTAAAAATTTGAAAGTATTTTTTTTGAAAAATCTTTTATGAATTAAGACCAATAATTAAAAAGTTAATAAAACGACAATTTAAAAAACTAAAATTTAGAATAAAAACTAATAGATTTGCAAAACGAAATTCAAAACTCAAAACTAAATCAGCAATATGAATTAGAAAAATATGAGTAAATATAAAATAAAATATTGAATTATAATTAATCTATTAATATATTAAAAAAAAAGTAATAAGAATACGACTATTTATTACATAATTTTGATGAAAGATTCAAATAATTTAATAAAACTTATATTGATGCTTTGAAAAATTAGAAAAATTCCATATATAACTTAAGTTAAATTTAAAAACAATTAAAATTAAAAAATATTCATGAATAAAATTTTCTTGGTAAAAAAGCTCAAGAGTATATTAAACAAAAAGATAATATTTTAAAAGATGAAAAATAAACAACATATATTGAGCATTTAATTGATTAATATTAATTAGTTATAAAAAATTAACTTGAAAAATTAAAATAGCTAAAATAAAAAGAATATGAAATAAAAGCCTGGTCTAATTAATTTAACGATCTGGAAAAATAAATTTAATGTTTAGACATATTAAAAGAGTATATTAAATAATTAATTTAAGATTAATTGAATCAAATAACCGAAAAAGTAATAACTCATCAGAACTAAATGTTTAAAGAAGAAATACATTATAAATTAGATAATCATATTAAATAAGCAATAATTATATTTAAGATATTAAAAATAAAAATTAATAAATAAATATTTTTTAAAGAATGAAAGTTTCTCAAGATAATGACATATTAGAACTTTGTGATTTTTTAATTTAAAAATATCGAGAAAATTTATAATGATAAAGTACAACAAAAAATATTTATCAAACATTGGTAGTCGAAGTAATTTTATATTTTAAATTTACAGAAAAATAATAAATTAATTTAAATAGAAGAATAAACTGAGCATTTATTATTTTTATCATAAAATATTATTTAAGATTAAAAAAAATTAGAAATTCTTTAACAAAATGATATTAATTCAGATAATTATTTTACTTATAATAATTTAAAAACTGACAACAAAAACTAAATAATTATTAATGATTTATAAAATAAAATTTTATAATGTGATAAATTTATTTTTTATTTAATTTTATCAATAATTAATTAAATCAGAACGTAAAAATTTTAATTAATTTTAGTTTTTGTTAGATGATAAATAAAATATTTTCTTTTTCAAATAGTAAAAACAAATTAAAATAATTAATTTAAATGGATTCAAATCAATAGATTTTAAGTGAATATGTTGATGATTTAATCTAGAAATATTTTAATATAAATGAATCAATAAAAAAAATTATTCATAATGAATAATTGTAAATCTAATAAAGTTAAATATAATTAAATTAAAAACACTCTATAAATGATACGCATTAAAATATATTAGAAAAATATAATTTTTAATAAATAATTAAAAAAAATTATTAGGATTAAATAGATTAAAACATTATTGATTAGTTATATAATATAATTTTAAAAGTAAATATAATAATTTTATTTTTAGGATCATATTATTTCATTTTAAATCAATAATAAATTAATTATTTATTATATTAATGCAATAAAAAATCAATAAAAAGAATTTTAAAAATAAGATTTAATTTAAAATATTTATTTGTTAAAAAACGAATGCTATTTAAAATTTTAAGATTAGATAAAATAAATTTTTCAAGACTTTTGTTAAATTTATTTTATTATTTTTCAAAATTATAATTAGTGTAATTTATATAAAATATATTATTTTAGAAATTAAATTAAAATAAAATGAAAATAATAATCCATAAAATTTAAATTCACAAAAATTAATACATCTTAAAGAAACAAAGTTTGTTAGAGAAATTTTAAATAACCAAATATTTAAATTAATTAAATTTAATGGATTAGATGAATTATAATCTTTTAGTGTATATGAAAATAGCAAAAATTCTGATTAAAATTTAAGTAAATTAGATGAAATTATAACTAAAAATAACACTCCTAAATATTCATACGATGATGAAGTTTAGGTAGATAATCCTATTACTAAGGAATAATTAACAATAAATAATAATTAAATTAATAAAAATTCAAATAATTTAAAAGATAATATTATTCAATCAAATATATGTGGCAGATAGAATAATTAAATATCAAATAATTAATTAATTAAAAATCCATTAGTGGAAAGTGAATATAGTTTTTAATAAGATATTTTTATTAAATAATAATTAAAAATTTTTAATCAAGACTAAAATATTATAAATAATTTAATAAAATGTAATTATTTATAAATTTATTTTTAGATAAAAGATTTGATAGAAATAGATTATAATAAACAGAAATAGTAGATTTAAATTAAAAATTACACTATTAATAATAATAATTATAAACAAATGTAGAAAATTTAAGCTCAAAATAATTTAAGATAAAAACATATAATAAATTTTAATCTTCTTTTTATCGAAATCCTACAACAGCATCGATAGATTAATAAAGATAACTCTAAAAAATAAATTCAAGTGGAAAATAATTTAACAGATTAATAAATACTATGTAATTAAATTAAGATGACAAATAATAAAAGTATAAACTTATTTAAAATAATAATAACAATAATATAAATTAAAGAACCTAGTCTCATTAGGAAAAAAAATCATGAGTATAATCAAGTGATATTTTTACCAAAAATTTATTGTTGAATAGTTATAGAAGTAATATTGGAATAATTAATAATAAAATTTAAAATATCAAAAAAATTAATAAACAGATAAATACGGAACTTTAATTATAATAATAAAGGAAAATATAATCAAGTGCAAATAATAGAAATCAAAACTTAGATAAATTAATGTGATTTAAAAATTATAAAATAAGTTATTATATATTTATTTTAAATTTTTATTATATTTATTTGAATTTTATATTAGTGATCATACAACTATACACCCTAAAGGACATACTTTTAATTTTTGAAGTTATTCATTGATTTGATTATTATTTGAAACTTGCCAATTATAATCTCTTGGATGAGGAAAACCTGATATCATTGATTTTAAAAAAGGGTCTGCTTTACTTTTCAATTTATTTTTTCCAGTTAATTCTGATTTTATTTCTGTTTGTAAAAAAGATTATTTTACAAGATGATTTTTCTTTTTTTCTATTTCTAATTGTTCATTTAAACTTCTTATTTATTGATTTAATCCTAATTTAATAATTAAGATAAAAATTACTTGCAATTTCTTTTTATTAATCTTCTATTATAGATTACTATTAAAATATGAATATAAATAAATAAAAAACTAACACTTAAAATATTTTCTACATTAATTATATTAACAATTATAATATATTTTTAATTTATATATAATTATTTAATATTCATTTTATTTAAATTTGACTGACTTAATTTATAAACATCTTAAATTAATTAAAATATCTACTTATTCAAATTTAATTTTTTCTTAATTTTTCATACTCATTGTATCATCATTCATTATTTATGATTTTATATCATTATATGTATTATTTATAAGATGATTAGCAATTTGGTTTTTATTTTTAAAATTCTATTTATTTCTTATTATTTAAATTAAATTATAATTTTTTTCTATTATATTAACATTTTATTTAATAAAAATAAATTTTTTAAATTAATTTATTTTATATATAAACATATATACTTTTAAAGCTATTTTAGCTAAAAACTTAGTTTTTCATCAAAATTTGTAAGACTTTACATAATATAATTTAGATTAAAAATATCATTTTAAAAGTTATTGTTTTGATCATTTAAAGTTTAATTTTTTATATCAATCAATTCTTATTTATCTTCAGCTTTTCCATCTTTTAAATCTTCTCTTAAAATTATTATTGGTAATTTAAACAATTAAAAATAAAAATAAATATTTTAAATGATTTTTTCTTCTTTTAAATCAAAAAATGATTATTATTATAAAATTAAAAAAATTTATTAAGGATTTATTAATTCTACTACTTATTATTATGCATTTAACTAGTTTTAAAATTAAGCTAAATTTATTTGAAATTTTGGCTGATAAAAAAAACCACATTTATACAATTAACATTAAGTAAATGAAATATCATGTTATTTATTTTAATTTTTCCATCCATTAATTACTTAGATTAAATTTTATTATTACCCACATTTTTAACAGAAATTATTAAAACAAAAATTTAATCTATCTTGTTTTGTTTTTGAATCATAATTACTTTAAAAAGAAATAT
>Ga0315908_10004075_pt1 | contig 10546 bp, 6 predicted proteins | sample LakEriMetagenome_12_FD_203520 | JGI IMG/M metagenome (GOLD analysis project Ga0315908, IMG submission 203520) | Freshwater fungal communities from buoy surface, Lake Erie, Ohio, United States - Buoy 4 MA124 | ecosystem: Environmental > Aquatic > Freshwater > Lake > Lake biofilm | place: USA...
GGCCGCTCTCGGGAAAGTGGGACTGGATTACGTTTTCTCCGAAAAAATTCAAAGCCCCCCTCCACGAGTATTATGCGAAGTCGCATGAGTTGAAAGTGATTATCAATCACGTCAGCGACATTTCTTGGTCGCAGGAGCACGCCGATAAAATGTCTGAGCGAACGATGTTTTACATGCAACCCGAATGGGAAAAGCGCGAAGTCATGCAAGTCCACATACTGGATTATATCCGTCGAAACACTCAATGGCGCATCTCCGTGCAAACGCACAAGTACCTTGGAGTCGATTAATCTACTTGTTTTCGTAGAGCGCGATTTTCTTTTCGCCGTTCACATTAATACTGCCGCGAAACATGCCGGTAGTGGTGAAGGGCATGGCTATGTTTCCGGAGCCATCAATTGCAATACATCCGCCGCGCCCTTTGATGTCTTTTAGTTTTTTCATTACCACCGAATCGCAGGCCGATTGCAAATCGAAATGCCCATATCGCATCATCGACGCTATGTCATGAGCAACATTTAATCGAATGAAATCTTCGCCTTTACCCGTGCAGCTCACAGCGCATGTTGTATTGTCGGCATATGTACCGCTTCCAATCAAGGGGGAGTCCCCAATTCTGCCATATCGCTTGTTGGTGAGTCCGCCGGTGGAAGTACCTGCTGCTATATTGCCATGCATATCTAGGGCAACGCAACCGACCGTTCCGAATTTTTCTTCGCGGGGTTTGCCATCAACCGATGCCTTCTTTTTTTCCGAATGATCAAGTTCCGTTTTATCATCGTCAATGGCTTCTTGTAATTGCTCCCAGCGGTGTTGGGTGTAGAAGTAAGAGGTGTCTACCCATTCTACTCCATGTTCTTTGGCAAATTCTTCGGCGCCTTCCGATTGGAGTAAAATGAATTCCGATTTTTCCATCACTTTACGCGCAAGGCGAATCGGGTTTTTGATATGGCGCACGCCCGCTACTGCACCGCATTCTAGGTTTTCTCCGTTCATGATGGCTGCATCGAGGTCGTTGTGTCCGTCGTGCGTGAATACGGCTCCTTTGCCGGCATTGAACAGTGGACAGTCTTCCAGTGAAGTGATGGCTGCTTCTACTGCCTCTATGGATGTGCCGCCTCCGCCGAGAACAGCGCTCCCCGCTGTTAGCGCTGCATCGATTGCTTGCTTGTAGCTTTCTTCTTCTTCCGGTGTCAATTTCATTTTGACCAGGTTTCCGGCTCCTCCGTGGATAGCGATGGCGAATTTTCCTTTCATGTTTTCAGATTGCGGGCTTTTTCTTTCCGGTGTTTCGCAAGCACAGAAAAGGAAAAGCAGGGTGAGTGATAGTAGTGTCTTCATGGAATCTTTACCGAGATGTTCAAGCCCAGCACGTAGAATGAATCATTGCCTGAAGTTCGCGCCAGCTGCTGTTGTAATTGGTAATACACATCGGTTCGAATATACTCATTGAAGGTGTAGCTCATTCCGGCAGCTAATCTATACTGATCAATGCTTTTACGATTGGGTCTGTTAAGTGGTAACATGCATTCTGCAGAGACGAACGGTGACCAGTAGTAGTTGATTTTGTAACGAATGGCCAGGCGATTGCGATTGTACCAAAGCGGCCCTTTGAAGCTATCTGAGAAATGTTCTCCATACACAAGCTGTTGCAATCGGTTCCGAGCAGATAAACTCCATTTTCCGAAACCCTTGCTGTAGGTGATAGTGTTGTAGAGTAGATGCCGCGACTGATATGAGTTGTTTAGTTGTCGACTCTGGATTTCTCGTGCGTGAATTTCAATATTGAGATTACGGTTGATGCGATAACCAATGGAAGCATCCGCAAAGGCAAACCACAATTCCTGAGCATTCTGATTGAAACTTAATTGGGTTCCAAGCGATAGATCCCAAGAGCGATTTATGTTTTTGCTAACCGTCAGTCCCGGCTGGAAAACAAAATCACTCTGCTGCCCCCTTGCTGATGCGGAATGAAGAAGAAAAACAAGAATTGATATGTAGAGCGATGGTTTCAATATTCGTAGCGATACATTTTATCGTAGACAATCTCGCCTTTTGAATTCGTGGTCGTTTTGCGAGTAAGCATGGACCGTGAATCATATTCAAAACGTGTAACTTTTTTTAGGTTACCTGATCCGTCCAATACCGTCTCTTCAATTTTGTCATCGAACGTGTTGTAGGAGTAGGTAGTTCGCTCTTGGATCTGATTGTTTTCCGAAACAACCTTTTCTGTGAGGCGATTCCATTTGTCATACGCACTGATGGTTATAGTGTTGTTATGTGCAATTGAATCTGTAACTGCGCGAAAGATCTCACGTCCTTTGCGGTTGTATGCAAATGTTTCGAGCTGGACGCAATTACTATCAGCGTCGAATTCCTTTACCTCTATTTCTCTTCCCTTTTTGTCGTAGCGAGTATGGACGAACGAAATTTCCCTTCCGCCTTTCTGAATTTGCTCAGTGCGAGTATTTGTTTGCTCAATTTTTCTAGCTCGAATCTGACGGTTTTCCTGGCCAATCACTGAGGAGCATAAAAGAGTTAGAACGCTTATGAAAAGAACTGCTCTCATGGTTGTGCAAGAATTTCAATGCGATCCATTTCGAGATTTTCTTTCCGATCTTCGATAGTGACCTCACGAATGACCGGGCTTTGTCCATCAATTTCAGCAGAATCAAACGAGTAAACATAAACGGTATAATTGCCGGGATACAAGAAGTTAAATTGGAAGTATCCGCTATAATCCGTTTTAATGCGCTTATCGAAGCCGGTGTTGTCGCCGTATACGATATAGACATAAGTATCTTCCGCAGGATACTCAGCAATCGTATCGGTAAATGACCCATTGACGGCATAGGTCCACACCTGTCCACTGATGGATGCGTCACCACCAACGCCTTCTTCTTTTTTACACGCCATGAGAAGAAGGGTGCATAGCGCACTAATTAGGAATGTTTTCATAAATGTATATGCTGGTCAATTGAAAGTTCGTTCGGGATTTCCTTGGCAATAATGAGAATAATAGATTGTGATTTCAGGCCATTCAGTTTATGAATGACGACACGAAGATTATCCATACTTAATCCAATAAATGGCTCATCGAGCAGAATAATGGGTTTTTGCGTGAGCAGGGCTCTTGCGAACTGAAGCATGCGTCGTTCGGCGGAAGATAAATCGGATAAGGTGGCGTGTATACGTCGATCGAGAAAGGTTTCTGCCTCCTCGCGACTGGTAAGTCCGAGTTCTATCAAAGCCTCAGCGACAGCGGGTCGTTTAGCATCTTTCCGACTATATGAAATGGCCTCGAAAATAGTATTGCCTAGTAAAGGATAGTCGTCGCTTATAGTGGTCATAAGCCGCCGCAGGTCGTGCGCTCCTACGTCGTTGATATCATGACCGGCTATGAAAATACGGCCACGTTCAACGCCATGGAGTTTTAACAGCAGTCGCAAGAGTGTGGATTTTCCGCTTCCGGCTTTTCCTTCGATAGCGTATACATGCCCTAAGGTCATGGTGGCGTTCAAGTCTCGGAAAACGGGATGCCTTTCCGTGTATTCGTATGTGAGATTTTCTATGCGTAAAGATAAATTCTTGTGCAACGCTTTCCGCTCAATATGGGTATGCATGACTTCGTGAGGAAGATTAAGCACAGCCATTAAGTTTTCGAATGACGTAGTGCCTGAAGCGAGTAGAGAGGGCACTCGCAATAATCGCTTGTAGACACTTTGAAGGTAGAGTAAAATCAAGATGAATATAAGTAAAGACGAGGAGGTTGCATTTTCCTTGTATCCTGCCTGGATGGAGAGAAACAGAAGTATTCCGATTGCGGCAAAAAAGATGATTTGAGGCAGTGCTCGGTTAAGTCCATTAATCCATTGAAAGCGAATAGAGCTCTGGTATAGTTTGTCGTTTCGCTTCGTGAATTTCACTTCTTCCGGATGTGCTCGATTAAACACCTTGATAGTTGAAATAGCGTGGAGGCGCTGTTCGATAAAACCCAGTAATGAGCTTCGTGCATTTCTTCTCGTTTCATTGGGTGTTTTTTGAAGTGAAGAGACGAGTATCATCAAAATAGATCCTGCCACAAAAACAAGAAGAAGGACTTTCGATAAACTGCTGTTTAATTGAAAAAGCAGAATGAATGCGGCAATCAGAAAAAACCCATCAGCTATGGGTTTCAGAATACCTTTTGAAACATATTGCTGAATGGCCAACATATCGCTGGAATACCGAGCGAGGTATTTTCCTGCGCTGCGTGTATGAAAAGCATCGAAGTCATGATTCATCTGGGCGTGAAAAAGGCGACTGCGAACATCGTGAGTTATACGTTCTTCGATAGTTCGCATTGCTATGTGCTCTATCCAGGTCAATAAGCCCTTTAACATTGTCAAGGCTGCGAAGAATACGAAGAATGTGGACACCGAGTCCATGGATATTCCTAAGCGCTCCAGTAGCTCGTTTTTTCCGCTTTGTTCGTTAAAAGCGATTTGGTAAAAACTGCCGATGCTTAGCGGAAGAAGCACACTGCAAAGAGAACTGAGAAAAGCGGCGAATAAGGCAACAGCAATAACCGGTTTGTTTTTCGAAACAAACTGCTGCAGCATTTTCTTTCGTGAAAGCATCATGACTCAACCGGAACTGTTTTCCGGTCGAAGATAGCATTTAATTCTCCTGTCATAATCTGATCGATGGTATGCACTGGAATATTCATTCGATCGGTTACTTCGGTAATTAGCAGAGGGCTCATGGTGAAACGACCACTCACCATACAGGGTTTGATGCCCCATCCATTCAAAACTTGTAGACCGGCCATAACACTCAAGCTGTCTCCGCAAGAGAATACCACGTTGTATATGGTGCTCATGAAACTTTTATTGCTAAGAAGCATGGATGTTTCCCGTTGAAAAAGGCCATCGGCAATTTCCATCACGATGTACTCCGGTTGGCTTTGGCCTAATTCATTCAGCAATGTTTGATAGATATCGAGAATGGTGTTTTCGTCAACGAGATAGGTGGAAGGAAATCCGAGGTTGCTGAAGTCAAGACCCAAGTCTGCGCCGCAATCGACCACGTAGTCGACATCTTTTGTATAAACAGTACCGGTGAGTTTCATGAAGGCTACTTGTTTGCCTGTTGTTTTCAAACCTCGAGCAATATGCGCGGCTGTGGTTGTCTTGCCACTGTCCATGGTCGAGCCTATTGATAAAATGACCTTGGCGTCGTTTGGAACATGGCCTTTAAATTCGGTTCTGTTTTTCCCGCGGAAAAGAGTATTCATGACAAGGCCATTATTGTCGCAGCAATAACCGATGAGCTTTACGGTTGTTGGCTCATAGTCTTCCCAGGCCGCATTTTTGGTGCGTACGATGCCAATAACACCACCGGCTCCAATGATGTGGTATACGTCCAGGGCTTCAGTGGGCACATAACCCTCGTATTGCGAAGTCGCGTAGCGGTCGCCAAAAACAGCTAGAATATAATCGCCATCGAATATGCTGTGCGATCGCTTATCGATACACTGCATGCTGCTGTGACGGTCTACTTCAATCACCTGAAATAAGCCGACATCACCCGCTTTGGGCGCGCGTGTTGCTGCTAAACTTTGGTTAAGAGTGTAGTCATTTATGTCGCGAGTGGCGATGGTTTGCTTGATGCGCATATTAGTGTTTGATAAAAGTTGAGGTAAAGAATTGTAAGTCTGAAAGAATGGTAATCGTGTATAACCCGGAGTCTAATTCTGAAGTAGCTAGGCTGTTCGATAATCCGACTGTTGTGCCGCTTAATACCAAACGGCCATTAGAATCGCTGATATAATAAGGTTTTCCTACTAGTGCCGAGGGACACATGAAATTCAACTTGTCATTAGCTGGATTGGGGAAGGACAGAATGTTGTCAAACTCTAATTCTTCTGCACTTAGCTGAATATCGTATTGAGCCACGATGATGTCGCGAGCACCGTCATCACTCCAACGACTTCCGCCTACGATGAGTTGATTATTCGCTATCAGCAAATCATTGCATACGCTGAGTGTGTCAGATGCGTCGAGGGTGCCTGAATTAATAAGCTGGCCTGTGCTGCTGATGGAGCGAATAGTAGTGATGTATTTAATATCATTGGCATTATAGACATTGGAGTGGCAAGCGACGATCGTATTGTTGTTCGCGTCTATGGCTAATGCATCACCAATATCGTCGAGTTGCGTTGCCGAGTCATACACGTTTTCCCATAAGAACTCACCTGTCGCAGAGTAACAAGCTACAAGACAATCATGACTTTCCGGTGCGGTATAGTCAAAGACGGATCCAACCAGCATAATGTTTCCGTTAGGTGCCAACTCAATAGCTTCTCCGGTTGATTGCAGAGTATTACTCGCTGCATAGGTTTGTTCCCATGCTAATGAACCGTTAGCATTCACCTGAAATAACTTGAGCATTGAGCCTTCGCCTGTAATCACGTCGATGGATGAAGTACAAAGCGCAGTTATAGCTTCTTCTGAAGTGATTGCGCTGCTTTGAAATACCTCTGAATTTCCGCCTTGGTATGTATACGACCACAGCACAGTGCCTGAGGTGGAATATTTAACTACAAGCAAGTCTTCATCTGTGCCATTATTCGATTGGCCGCACACGTAAATACTGCCGGAGTTGCCAACTCTGATGAACCTTCCGCGCTGGTTTCCGCTTCCTCCATTGAATACAGACGACCAAAGCAAAGCACCGTTGCTGCTGTATTTGGCTGTAAACAATTCGTCGTTGGTGATGATGGGAGAAGCATTGATATCTGTTTTTCCTGTCACGTAAATATTCCCGGATGCATCGGTAGTTACGTCATAGCTGCGGTCTGATTCATTTGCTGTCCCGTTGAAAAGAGCAGTCCACAATAAAGTTCCGGCTGTGTTGTATTTGAGAATAGTAATATCGGAACCTGTTCCTGAATTTTTGGTGTATCCGGTAATGATAATGTTGCCGGAATTGTCAAGTGCGATGGCATTTCCTTCTTCATCGCTTCCGAATAATGTTCCTGAAACAGAGCGCGTCCAGAGGGTATCGCCCGCCGAGCTGACCTTCATTAAAAAGATGTCGCGGTCAGTGTCTCTGCCAACAGAATAGCCGGCAACGTAAATGTTTCCATTATTATCCCGTACTATTTCTCTCGCATTGTCACTGTTGTCACCTTCTCCGGTCCAAATAGCTGTATTCGTTGTGTTACCAGAACCGTCATAAGTGAGAAGAATTGCATCTCGCTGTGCTTGCGTGTTTTCGGTATGGCCGGCTATGCGGGCATTGCCCTGAGAATCGATGATACATGCACCGGCTTCATCGTCACGAGTAGCCGTTCCATTATAAATATTTGTCCAAAGTGCCGTGCCTGTGTTGCCATACTTGATAGTTACAATGTTATTCTGAATAAGTGCTGATGCATTGGCATCGGAGTATCCGGTGATGAGAATCTCACCGGCAGGTGTTAGGTCAATGTCTTGCACAATGTCATCATTCGTGCCTGTTCCGTCGTAGGTCGCTGTCCATTGCTGTGCGCCATCGGCGCTGTATTTTACCGTGCGGTAATTGTAGTTGGTAAGTGCTGCAGCAGAGCCGTCGCTGCGTCCGGTAATGGCGAATGAACCATCCGTATTCACATCCATGAAATCGGCGCGATCATCTTCTACAAAATCATAGGCAACGTTGAACAGCTGAACTCCGGACGAGCTGTACTTCAGGGTTCTGAAATCATCATCGTTGCCGTTGTTGCTTCTTCCCGTAACGTAGATATTGTTATTCGCGTCGATTCCCATATCGGCTGCACGATCGATATCGCCATTGTCGAAAAACTGTGACCAGTTAAGAGTACCGTTGGAGTTGTATTGAAGAACGGCGTAGTCATCGTCGCCACCATTGCTTGCACGACCCGCAACTATTACATTATTTGACCCATCGCATGCTACGGCGACTGCTCGGTCTGTTGCATTACCGGTGTGGTTGTATCGTTGCGTCCAGAGTAAAGTTCCTGTCGGAGAATATTTGATAACCAGAATATCGTCATTAATGACGCTGCTGGGGTCGCGATCACTTTCGCCGGCTACTATCACATTCCCTTCGTTGTCGACACAGATGGCATTTGCTTGATCGTATTGATTGTACGTTGGGTCATTGTAGTGAGCTCCCCATAGAGAATCACCGCTGACGGATAGCGCGAGCGTGAAGAAGTCGAATCCTACTCCGCTGTTGCTTACTTCTCCGGTTGTAAATAGAGTGTTGTTATGAAAGGCAATGCCATAAGCGATATCAGGACCTTGTCCGCTGCCACGCCATGCACGTGTCCATAATGTTTGTCCTTGAGGATTGAATTTGGCTACGAGAAAATCGAGATTGTCATCCGTTTTTTGTGTGTAACCTGCGGCGTATAAGTTACCATTTTCTCCTTCTACGATGCACGTAAAGTGATCAGAATAATCACCATCGCCGTTGTATGTAGTTTGCCATTGCTGAATGAATTGTGCTTGCGCAGCTAGTGACAAGAAGAAAAAGAAAAGGGTTTTTATTTTTTTCATACTGGATTTTCTAATTACAGGTAAGACCATAGGCAGCAATAAATAGTAGTAAATCACTTACACCAACGGTTAGGTTTCCATCGATGTCTTCGGGACAGTTATTTGCTTCGGGCTCGAACAAACAAGAGCCGTCATCGACAGTTGCTGATGCCGAATAGTTGGCAGCAGTTGAATAGGTGCATCCCGCAATCTCATTGACGCTGAAATCGCACGTACCGTCATCATAGTTCGCCGCGGCGTTGTAGTTGATAGCTGAAGAGTAGGTGCATCCATTAATGACCGTTGGATATTGGCATGAACCATCATCAAACGTTGCATTTGGATTGTAGTTCAGGGCATCCGCGTTGGTGCATCCATCGATGCCGGCAGGGAAAATACACTCTCCCGAATCTTGCGTAGCCAACGGATTAAAGTTCGAGGCAAAGGAGTAGGTGCATCCAACTACAGGTTGAGGGTAGAGGCAACTGCCATCATCGAACGTGGCATTCGGATTATAGTTGATAGCTAGGGTATTCGTGCAGCCTAATACGGCAGTGGCAAATACGCACGACCCATCATCGATGGTAGCTGTATTGCTGAAGTTTACTGCATTGAAATAGGTGCAACCCGAAATGCCAGATCCGAAAACACATGTGCCGTCATCGGATGTGGCGACTGCATCGAAATTTAATGCACCTGCATAAGTACATCCTTCAATGATGCATGAACCATTATTAAGTGTCGCAGAGGGATTGTAATTGGTCGCAGTTGAGTTTGTGCAGCCAAGTATCTGATTGGAGTAACACGTGTTAGCTTGTCCCGGAGTACCATTGACGAGGCCGGCAGCACAATAGCTCTGTGCTAGGCTGTTGTCGAAGTTGTAGTTGATTAATTCGAGTGAAGGACCGTTTCCATCAGCTGCTGAAGGCCAGCAGTTAGAATAAAACGTAACCTCATCCACCTGAATATTGGAGGCGTTGTATAGACGGATGTTTTCTCCGATGTTATTGAGGTCGTCTGTATACGCATATACAGGAAGGCCTAAAGCAGCGAAAGTTGCGGTAGTGGCTGCCGCGAGCACAAATCCATTGGCGGGTATGGATGCGCCAATCGGGAAGGTACAATCCACACCTCCGGCAATACGCCAACCCGCGATGTTGACAGCGGCTGAAGTGTTGTTGTGAATTTCTATGAATTCATGACCGGCGTCGGTGAAGCCCAGATATTCATTTGGGTTGAAATGAATTTCGTTGAAGTGGACCTCCGGAACGGTGAGCTCGCAGGTGCCGTCATTGACCGTAGCAAACGGATTGTAATTAAGGGCTTGTACATCGGTACATCCGTTGATGGTGCATGTCCCGTTATCGGTAGTTGCAGCCGGATTGAAGTTGGTGGCGAATGGCGAGGTGCACCCTGCAACCGAAGTAGTGGTGCTGTATAATCTCAAATAATCAAAAGCGAATTCTTCCGCTTGCGCGGTGCATGAAGCGTAAATTCTGATTTGAAGGGAAGTTCCTGTTGCAGAAATATTCGCGGAGAATTGCTGCAGAGCAGGGGTGAGAGGAATGCCTTCTCCTAAGCCGTTTAAATCGGTATCGTGAAAGAGACCTGAGTTTGATTGTGTTCCCGCTGCGGCAAATTGCATGATCTTCGTCCAGGGGCCTCCGTTCATGCTGTATTCAACATAAAGTATGTCATCGTAATCCCATCCTGCTGTTGGATTTCCGGAGCCGAAAAGCCCGCGAAACTGAAGGCCTGTTTGGCCGGTTACGTTTATAGCAGTGAAGGTGATGGTCTTGTTGGGTAGCCCGTCTCCATTGCCCCCGGTGATATTCAAATTTTCGCCTGCCCAAATGAAGTTCCCATGTTTGTTCGAATAGGGGCCGGTGGTATTCGAAATGTTAGAGCCATTTGTGCGGTTGTAGTGGCCGTTGAGGTTGTCGGTAAAAACGGAAGCAGAGGTGTAGCCTGTTCCCAAACCATTGGTCTCAAAGTCCTGCACCCAAATTTGTGCGGTTAAT
>Ga0315908_10004076_pt1 | contig 10545 bp, 9 predicted proteins | sample LakEriMetagenome_12_FD_203520 | JGI IMG/M metagenome (GOLD analysis project Ga0315908, IMG submission 203520) | Freshwater fungal communities from buoy surface, Lake Erie, Ohio, United States - Buoy 4 MA124 | ecosystem: Environmental > Aquatic > Freshwater > Lake > Lake biofilm | place: USA...
GTGCGATAAATTCCAAAGAACAGCTCATTAAGATCAAGGAGCTCTCTGCTATTGGCGATGCTGAAGGTGCGACACGTTGGAGCCCACAGTGCAATCTCTCCGATAAAGGCTTCTGGTTTGCTCCCACAATCTTTACGGGTGTCACGCAAGCCAATCGCATTGCGCAGGAGGAGATATTCGGCCCAGTCCTTTCAGTATTAACCTTTAGAACCCCACAAGAGGCGATGGACAAGGCAAATAACACTCCCTTTGGATTATCTGCAGGAGTCTGGAGCGAGAAAGGCTCACGCATTTTCTGGGCTAGCCAGCATCTCAAGGCTGGGGTTATCTGGGCTAACACCTTTAATAAGTTTGATCCAGCATCACCTTTCGGTGGTTACAAAGAATCTGGCTGGGGCCGCGAAGGCGGTAAGCACGGATTAGCTGCATATTTAAAAAATGGTAAAGAAACTGGGGCGAAATAAATGGCTACCAAAAAGGACTCTCGCGTAGAAGTGAAGAAGACATACAAACTCTTTATCAACGGAGCATTCCCCCGCAGTGAATCAGGACGCGTCTTTGAAGTCACTGCAAAAAATGGCGACTTCATTGCAAATCCAGCACTTGCATCCCGTAAGGATTTGCGTGATGCAGTAACTGCAGCACGCGCAGCCCAATCTGGGTGGTCAAAGGCAACTGCCTATAACCGCGGCCAGATTCTCTACAGAATTGCAGAGATGCTTGAAGGGCGAGCAGATCAATTTGAATCTGAGATTGCGCTCACCTCGCAGATAACTTCTGCAAAGGCAAAGGCTCTTGTCTCTGAAGCAATCGATCGATGGGTTTGGTATGCGGGCTGGAGTGACAAACTCCAAGCTGTGAGCGGTGCAACGAACCCAGTCTCTGGACCTTTCTTTAACTTTTCAATCTCTGAACCTCAAGGCGTAGTTGCCATCGCATCTTCAGATAGCTTCCTTGAATTTATCGATGCAATTGCTGCAGCGGTAGTTTCAGGCAACACATCAGTTGTCCTTGTTCCAGGTTCCTTAGCAGTTCCTGCAATGTCATTTGCTGAAGTGCTTGCAACAAGTGATCTTCCAGCGGGCGTCATCAATATCCTCACAGGTTCACTTGATGAACTTGCTCCATGGGCCGCTTCTCACATGGATATCGATGGCTTTGATATCTCTGGAATTGCTAGGAAGAAGCATGGAGCTCTTAAAGAAGCAGGTGCTGAAAACCTCAAAAGAATCCATTCATTTGGATCAGGCAAGACTCCTGCGCGAATTCTTGCCTTTATGGAATCTAAAACTGTCTGGCATTCAGTCGGAGTTTAAGCTCTTACTCTCCAGCAATCTTTAGGTAGCCAGGCTTCACAACGCTTTCGATAATCGCAAGACGCTCCTCAAATGGAATAAATGAGCTCTTGAGCGCATTAATAGTCACGCGCTGCAGGTCCTGGAAGGTCCAATCGCATTGGTTAACCATCTCTGTCATCTCTCGTGACATCGATGTTGCTGACATCAGACGATTATCTGTGTTGATGGTGACGCGAAAGCGAAGCTTTGCAAGGCGAGCAAGTGGGTGGTGGGCAAATGAATCTGCAACACCTGTCTGAATATTTGATGATGGACACATCTCAAGTGGAACGCGACGATCGCGCACGTAGGCAGCAAGTCTTCCAAGGCGCGGTGGTGTGTGATTGAAATCGATATCGTCTGTGATGCGAACTCCGTGCCCTAAACGCTCAGCACCACACAATTGAATTGCTTCCCAGATAGATGGAAGTCCATATGCCTCACCTGCGTGGATAGTGAAGTGTGCATTCTCACGACGTAAGAATTCAAAGGTATCGAGCTGATCACTTGGTGGAAAACCATCTTCTGGTCCTGCGATATCAAATCCCACAACACCTTGATCGCGATACTTCACAGCAAGCTCTGCGACCTCTTGTGATAATTCATTCTGGCGCATTCCACAGAGCAGTGACATCACACGGATAACATTGCCTTCAGCCTTAGCTTCTGCCTCGCCTTCGCGGAAACCTTCAAGAATTGCCTCAATTGCTTGAGAGAGGGTTAAACCCTTTTCGGTGATGAGTTCAGGTGCCATGCGTACTTCGGCATAGACAACGCCATCGCGAGCCAGATCTACCGCGCATTCACGAGCAACGCGGACTATGTCTTGCTTGCGTTGCATCACCGCAACAGTGTGGGCAAAAGTTTCTAGATAGAGAACGAGCGAGCCTGAATCGCATGAACTACGGAACCATTCAGCAAGCTCTGCTGGATCGTAGGTAGGAAGCTCATGGCCTATCTCTTTTGCAATATCAATAATTGTTTGAGGACGCAGCCCACCATCGAGGTGATCATGCAGAAGAGCTTTAGGTAGACGCTTTACCTGCTCTGCAGTTGGCTTCTTCGTTAAGTCACTCATTACTTAAATTCTCTCTAACACTAGAGGCAGACGATTGACCGTTCCACCTTCAACTATTGTGACAGCACCTTCAAGAATTTCTAGCGCGCGAGGAAAGCGGGCAGCTTCATCGGTGTGCAGAGTCATAAGTGGAGAGCCTTCAGTGATGTAATCACCGGGTTTAGCGTGGAGTTCGATGCCTGCTCCAGCTTGGACCTTCTCGCCCTGCTTAGAGCGTCCTGCACCCAAGCGCCATGCACTCACGCCGACCTTCATCGCATCCATCGTTGTGATGGTTCCACTATTTGCCGCCTTCACAACGTGCGTCTCGCGAGCAACAGGAAGTGCTGCATCAGGATCTCCACCTTGCGCACTAATCATGCGGCGCCAATGATCCATTGCACTTCCATCTTTCAATGCAACCTCAGGGTCTTTACCGACGATTCCTGCAGCATCAATCATTTCTCGTGCAAGGATAATTGTTAGCTCAATAACATCTGATGGACCGCCACCTGCAAGTACTTCAACAGATTCACGAACTTCCAGCGCATTGCCTGCTGTTAGCCCCAGTGGAACATCCATTGCGGTGACAAGAGCGCGAGTCTTGACGCCAGCATCTTTTCCAAGTTGGACCATCGTGCGAGCGAGTTCAGATGCCTTGGCAGGATCTGACATAAATGCGCCACTTCCAGTCTTCACATCCAATACAAGTGCGGATGTGCCTTCAGCAATCTTCTTACTCATAATCGATGATGCAATCAATGGAATGGCTTCAACGGTTGCAGTGACATCGCGAAGCGCATACAACTTTTTATCGGCAGGAGCTAATCCAGCACCTGCGGCACAGATAACTGCACCAGTATCTTGGAGAACTTTTAACATTTCATCATTGGTAAGAGATGCGCGCCACCCAGGAATAGATTCAAGTTTGTCGAGAGTTCCACCTGTGTGGCCAAGTCCGCGACCAGAGAGTTGAGGAACTGCTCCCCCGCATGCTGCAACAAGGGGTGCTAATGGAAGTGTGATCTTGTCTCCCACTCCACCTGTTGAATGCTTATCTGCAGTCTTTCGATCAAGCTTGGACCAATCCATACGTTCACCACTATTGATCATCGCATTGGTCCAGCGAGAAATTTCACGAGAGTTCATTCCGTTGAGAAGAATTGCCATCAGCAACGCAGACATTTGTTCATCTGCGACAACGCCGCGCGTGTAGGCGTCGATAATCCAATCGATTTGTAGATCTGTTAATTCGTTATGGTCACGCTTAGCGGCAATAATTTCAACGGCTGCAAAAGGCTCAATCATGACAAACGTTCGTTCATCTCTTCAGGGCCAAATGCCCATGGGAGTAAATCAGCAAGAGTCTTTATGCCTTCGTTGGTAGCCATCTGTAGCTTTGATCCACCATGTTCTTGCAAGAGCTGGCGACAGCGGCCACATGGCATCAAGGGATTGCCTGCAATATCAACACATACAAAGGCCACAAGGCGGCCACCACCAGATGCGATCAAGGTAGAGACCAATCCGCATTCAGCGCAGAGAGTGAGGCCGTAGCTCGCATTTTCCACATTGCACCCTGTGATGATGCGACCATCATCGACAAGGGCAGCAACACCGACAGGAAACTTTGAATACGGGGCGTAGGCCTTCTTCATTGCACCGAGCGCTTCCGTGCGAAGCAAATCCCAATTGATTTCCATTAGCGAGAACCGCCCCCACGTTTATAGGCAACGCCATCGGCTGCCGGCGCTCGAACCCTTCCGACAAAACCTGAGACAGCGATAATCGTTGCAATATATGGAGCCATCAACATAAATTCAGATGGAATTGGTGTTCCTGTGATGGTGAGCAAGCCTTGCAAATTATCTGCGAAGCCGAAGATGAGAGCTGCAGCGACTGCACCAAGTGGGCTCCAGCGACCAAAGATGAGAGCGGCAAGTGCAATAAAGCCTTTACCCGCAGTCATCTCCTTACTGAAGGAGCCAACTGCGCCGAGTGTGAAGAATGCCCCACCGAGACCTGCAACAGCGCCTGCAATAAGAACATTGCGGAAACGAATTTTGTTTACATCAATACCAACAGATTCGGCAGCCGTTGGATGTTCTCCAACAGAGCGAGTACGAAGTCCCCACTTAGATTTAAAGAGAGCTACGTGAATAACAATCACAGCAACATACATCAAATACACAATGATGCTCTGAGCAAAGAGGGTTGGCCCAATGACGGGAATTTTCGAAAGTATCGGAATTTCAATAGGCGCAAAGGTGCCACCTGAATTCCATGTGGATTGATATGGAATAAGCAATCTCTTATAGAGGAAGCCAGTAAGACCAATAACAAGAACATTGAGCACGAAGCCAAGAACAACTTGATCTATTCCATACTTAATCGCAAAGACTGCAAGTAACCAAGCGATTGCCATACCCGCAAATGGGGCGATGATGAGTCCAGCAATCTTGTTCTGTGTAAGAGAGGCGATGACACCTGACATAAATGCACCAGCAAGTAACTGACCTTCAATGGCGATATTGATAACTCCAGAGCGCTCTGAGAGCACGCCTGCCATCGCTCCAAAGATCAATGGAACGGAGAGGAAGAGCGCACCTTGCAGAAGCCCTGTGAATGGAATGAACTTACCTGCAGCTGCCCAGCAGAGAAATGACATGAGGAAAGAGGCGCCAAAGAGAGCACTCGCTGCGCGGCTTGTCTTGCGAGCACGGAACTGTAGCGTTGCAATTCCCACGGCCAACAAGGAAATTACTGCAAAGAGAAGTCCGCCGGTCTTTGAATTAACAATAATCTCTTTTGCAAGTACCCACTCATTGCCCAATACAAAGCTATAGGTGACAGGTTGTCCTGTCTTTGGAAGTAGACCAAAGATGGCAAGTGCAAAAGCTCCAAGGCTAGCCATCGTGATAATCCCACGCTTGCGGCGACGTTCTGGCGCAGAGAGTGCGCGCACTTCAACAGTACTCATTAGCCATTCCATCCCTTCGAAGCAACGGTTGCGCCCTCATCGACATTCTTAAGACGGAAGAGAGATTTAATCAGCGCAGGTGCTGCAATAAAGAGAACTACCAGCGCCTGGATCACCAAGACAAGATCAAGTGGCGTTTCTGTACTTGCCTGCATCGTTAACCCACCGGCGCGTAGTGCACCAAAGAGAAGCGCTGCAAAGACGGTTCCGATGGGTGTTGCGCGACCAAGGAGAGCCACAGTGATTGCATCAAAGCCGAAACTTCCACCCACACCTGAAGTCATCGCAGGTTCTGATCCAAGAATTTGAACTGCTCCACCAAGGCCTGCAAGTGCGCCTGCAATAAACATTACTGACGTTGTCACGCGAGCGACAGAGATACCTGCGGTACGAGAGGCAGCTGCGTTTGCACCAACTGCGCGGAATCTAAATCCCCACGTACTGCGGCTTAGGAGCCACCAGATTGCAGCTGCTGCGATTAAGGCAATGATGAAACCTAAATTAGCGCGCAGGTCAGGACCGAAGAGATGCGGCAATTGCGCACTCTCTCGCACATCAGGTGCCAGTGGATCTTGTCGACCTGGACGTAAGAATGCAGTTGTACTGAGCAACCAGAGCAAGAAGTAGCCTGCAACATAGTTGAGCATGATTGTCACAATAACTTCATGGGCACCGGTTCGAGCTTTGAGGAATCCAACAAACCCGCCATAGAGTCCCGCAAAGAGCATCGCAACCACAATTGCTGCAATTGCGTGGATAACGATGGGAAGTTCGAATGTGAAACCAATCCAGCTTGCCCCAATGGCTCCTGCAATAAATTGTCCTTGCGCACCGATATTAAAGAGCCCTGCGCGGAAGGCGAGTGCCACAGATAAACCAGTAAGGATCAAAGGAGATGCTGCAACAAGAGTTTCAGAGAGTGGATAGAAACCTTGGAAGAAATGTCCTTCTGCAAGTTGCGGATCAAAGATAGATCCACGAAAGAGCGCCCAATAGGCACCAGCTGCAGTTGAAAATCCTTCGCTAATCATTGATAGAGGTTGACTCTTAAGCGCTAATACTTTGGAATCAGAGAGTGCAACAAGTAAGCCACCCACAAAGAGAGCCATTGCAAATGAGAGTGCAGGAAGAATGAGTTTCTTTAACTTCATGGCTTCACCCCTGCCATCAATAGACCTAGATCTTCACGAGAAGTAGTTGCGGGAACAATTGCGATAAATTCTCCGCGATACATCACAGCGATTCGATCTGCGAGAGCCGATACTTCATCGAGTTCGGTGCTGAAGAGAAGTACTGCTCGACCGGAATCGCGCTCAGCAATAATGCGCTCGTGCACAAATTCGATAGATCCCACATCGAGGCCACGTGTTGGTTGAGAGGCAACGAGGAGCTTCACTGGACGTGAGAGTTCACGAGCTAAAACCACTTTCTGCTTATTTCCACCCGATAGCGATGATGCACTGTCTTTTGCTGACTGAGTACGAATATCAAATTCAGCAACGCGCTTTTGCGCTTCTTGTGAAACAACGCTCTGGGAGATGACAGGTCCTTTTGCATAAGGAGGCAAGTCATGAAGATCAAGGATGAGGTTTTCTTCAATACTAAATGAACTAATAAGTCCATCCTCTTCCCGTGATTCAGGCACAAATGCGATTCCTGAGTGCAAGGCTTCACGGACAGATGCCTTGGTGATATCAATGCCATCGAGTGTGATGGAGCCGTGAACATGCTCTTGCAGACCCACGATGGCTTCAGCTAATTCAGTTTGCCCATTACCTTGCACTCCTGCAACAGCAAGTATCTCTCCCGTATGGAGCTCAAATGAAACATTCTTCACAAGGGAACGCCCTGTGTGATCTGAAATATTGAGATTCTTCACATCAAGCATGACCTTACCTAGTTTCGGTACTGCCTTCTCGACATCCAGAGAAACAGGACGACCGACCATAAGGGATGCCAGTTCTTCTTGCGAAGCACTTGGAGAGGCCGTTCCCACAACTTTTCCGCGGCGGATGATGGTGATCTTGTCAGCTGCCTCCTTCACTTCACGAAGTTTGTGAGTGATAAAAACAATTGAAGTTCCCTTTGCTTTGAGCTTCTTCATATTGCGCAGCAACTCATCAGTCTCTTGTGGGGTGAGAACTGCAGTTGGCTCATCAAGAATTAAGACCTTGGCGTCATAAATCAAAGCTCGAATGATTTCAACACGCTGTTGAAGTCCAACAGGAAGATTCTCAACGAGTGCATCAGGATCGATATCAAAATTGTATTCAGACGAGACGCGCAAAATCTCTTTACGAGCAGCCTCAAGATCTAGTAGTCCAGGTCCTTTAGTTTTCTCGTGCCCCAAAACAATATTTTCTGCAACAGTAAAGACTGGAATCAACATGAAGTGCTGATGAACCATGCCGATACCTGCTGCGAGTGCATCCAGTGGTGAATCAATCGTGACAACTTTTCCATCAACGCTAATCGTTCCCTCATCGGGAGCGAGTAATCCATAAACAATGTTCATGAGTGTTGATTTGCCTGCACCGTTTTCACCAAGGATTGCGTGAATCTCACCATCACCTACTGCAAGATCAATTCCATCGTTTGCGGTGAGGGACCCAAAGCGCTTGGTGATACCGCGCAATTCGAGTGACATGTGCGTAAATCTACTAGTTTTCGTTCACTTTAGAAAGTTTATTGAAAATAAAACTGGGCTAGCACCGAAGTGCTAGCCCAGTTCTATAACTGATTGGTCAACTAATTACTTAGCTGAAACCTTTCCACTGCGAATATCGTTACCGAGCTTTGTAACTTCGGTACGAAGTGCTGTAGGAACCTTACGGATCAAGTCATGGTATGGAGCAAGGAATGTTCCAGCATTCTTGAGGTTACCGTTGTAACCTGTTGATGAGAACTTTCCGTTAGCTTGGTCCTTGATGACAGCCTGAACAGATGTTCCGACACCCTTAACTACAGATGTAAGAAGTACTGACTTGTACTGTGGAGCTGCAACGTAACCATCTGTATCAACCCAGATAACTACTGACTTCTTTGAAGTCATTGAGTTACCTGCTGTTGCTCCACCAAGTCCACCAGCAACTGGGAAGATTACATCTGCACCCTGCTGCTCGAAGTTCTTAGAGATCTGAAGAGCCTTCGCTGAATCTGAGAAGCCACCGACGAATGTTCCGTCTTTCTTAGCTGTATCCCAGCCGAGAACTGTGACTGTCTTGCCCTTTGCCTTGTTGTAGTGAGCTACACCCTTAGCAAAGCCATCCATGAAGATTGTGACTGGTGGAATGTTAAGTCCGCCGTATGTTGCAACCTTGCCGGTCTTTGAAACACCAGCTGCTACGTAACCAGCTTGGAAAGCTGATTCGTTTGTTGAGAACTGAAGTGGCTTCAAGTTAGCAAACTTTGTTCCTGGGTAGACAGATCCGTCTGCACCATGGTCTTCGCCATCCTGATCAACAATTGCAAAGTTGACCGTTGGGTTTGCCTTAGCTGCTGCAACGATTGCATTGTTAATAAGGAAGCCGACACCAATGATGATGTTGCACTTCTCGTCTACAAGCTTCTTAATGTTTGGTGCGTAATCTGCATCTGCAGCAGCTGCGAGATACTTAACTGTTACGTTCTTATCTGCCTTTGCTGCAGCCTGTGCGCCTGACCATGCTGATGCGTTAAATGACTTATCGTCAACGCCGCCTGTATCGAGTGCAAGACATGCCTTTGTTGGTGTTGATGCGGTTGCAGCTGGAGCTGCACCGAATGCAAGTGCTGCAGCAGCGAAAACTGCGACAAACTTAAGTGTCTTCTTCAAGGTTTCCTCCAAGGAATAATTGAGTGTTTCTGTATCGGTGAGCCTAGTAGTTAGGGGTGAAAATGGTAAAAAAATCGCGCCTATTTCCAGGGTGTGGCATGTAACAATTGAGAAAACTCTCAAGTTGAACTTGAAAGCTATGCGAGGATTTTCTCTGCCGTAGCAGCCGCCACGTTGATCGAATCACTGAGCGCTGCAAGCTCCTTTGAGCGAATAGTGAACTCGATTCCCCCACCTGTGATGCCATAACGACGGCCATAAATGCCTGCATCTCCATCGAGAATATCGAGGTAGGCCCTCTTCGCTGCAGAGAGTGCAATAACATCATAAATCGCTTTATCAACGCGCTTAACCACAGATGCAAAGAGGAACCTCTTCGTCGCACTAGTCACCGTGATGTATTGATCAGGTTCAATATTGATAAGCCCAATATTTGAGCCTTTCTTCTTCGCATTGCGAGCCACGATTACCTTAAAGATTTCCGAGTTCGATCCATGAGTTGTTGCGAAAACTACATCAGCGCCAGCATCCAGGACCTGACTAGTTGCAAGTGAGTAAGAACCAGAGACATATTTAACGATTGGAATCACTTTCCTCTTGCTGGCAAATACTCCCGCCGAGAAACCATCCTTATAGAGATCTGCTTGCTCAGGATTGGCAATCATGGCAACTTTGCCGCTCTTGCTAACTTGAGCTGCGCTAAAGCCTGCGAGATAGGCGCCTTGAGTATCGGCAAAGACAACTGATGTCACATTAAGTGCTGCAACGCTTGCATCATTGATGATTGCAAATTGAGTGTTGGGAAATTCAACAGCGAGAGCCTGCAGAGTTGGGGCATATCCAGCACCTATTGCGACGATGGGATTGCACTTCTTTGTGATCAGTGAGCGGATACGTTTTTCACGATCGGCGCTTGTTCCGTCGGTCACTACTGCTTCTAGGTTGAAATCAAATTGCTTCTGAGCCTTCTCAAGTCCTGCAGCTGAGGCATCATTAAAGGATTTATCTCCACGGCCACCAATGTCATAAGCAACCCCCACGATAAGTTGAGTTGCAGCCTGAGCAGGTGCTGAGACAAGTGATGCCCCAAGAACTACTGCAAGGAGAATGGAGCGAATCTTCATTAGAGAACCACGCCTAAATTCTTATAGGTGGTTTCAATCGTGCCTTGCGCTACGGCGCGAGCTTTCTCAGAACCTTGATGCAAAATCTGAAGAAGATGCTTCTCATCTTCTAGTAGCTCCATCGCCTTTGCACGGATGGGGCGCAAGTATTCAACGACCACATCTGCAACTGCTGCCTTAAAGTCTCCATAACCCTTGCCATCAAACTCATTTTCGAGCTCGGCGATTGTGCG
>Ga0315908_10004077_pt1 | contig 10544 bp, 9 predicted proteins | sample LakEriMetagenome_12_FD_203520 | JGI IMG/M metagenome (GOLD analysis project Ga0315908, IMG submission 203520) | Freshwater fungal communities from buoy surface, Lake Erie, Ohio, United States - Buoy 4 MA124 | ecosystem: Environmental > Aquatic > Freshwater > Lake > Lake biofilm | place: USA...
TACTCTTATGGTGATGCGATGTTAATCATCTAAATTTAAAAAAGCCCTTGTAAAAGGGCTTTTTTTATGAATAAATATTAAATCACTTACTTGACTCTGCTGCTGGCTGAACTTTTTAATCCACTCCATTCTACTAAGTGCATTTTTATATATCCTACTGGTATTTTAGCTTTTACAAGAATCGGGATTTTATTAGCATCCTTGGTTACCCAAAAATTCACGTCCTCTTCATTTTTAAATAATCGTCCCGTTTGAACAACAGGAACAAATTTATAACACTTGAATTTTCCTAAACGTGTATGGATAATTTCATCTCCCACATATTTAATTTTCAAGGTAAAAAGTTCATCATCCATGAAGCAAGGGAAATCGTATACATTTCCTTTTTTTATGCTTTTATAATCTAGTGTTCTTGCATAATAAAAAGAAGAGATCATATCTTGAGTTCCCATTGGAATTTTAAAAGACTTGCCTTTCCCATTATACACTTTCTTTATGTCATGTTTAAAGGTATAATCTTGTTTTATTTTATATCCTCCTTCGTCCACACGTCTTACAAAATACCAAGGAAACATACTTTTCTTGTCTAAAAATGTTTCATAGGTATCATCAACCTTAAAAACAGAATTAAACGCCCCCAAAGACCTTCCTGTTGCAACCGCATGGATTAATTCACGGCCATTCCCTTTTTTACTTGTTGATTTCACTTCCAATACGGCTTCTCCCGCATCTATAATTCCGTATGAAATTCGATATCTTAATTTTTCGCCAATTTTGAAAGCGTTATTTTCAACAATTGGGTAGCCATTTGGAATGCTACTGGATAATAATCCAAAAAGAATAATAGTGCTGAGTAAAAATTTTAGTTGCCTTTTCATAATGTAGGTTTTCAGTCTCAAACCAAACAATGTGCCAAGCCTATCAATCCATTATAGAAAGGATATAATTATTTTTTTTGCCCTTGCCAATTAAAATAAACTTTCCATTGATCAAGTCGCTCTTTGTGAGCATACAATTTTCGTCTATTTTTTCTTTGTTAACTGAAATTGCATTGGCTTTTAGTTCTCTTCTAGCTTCTCCATTAGAAGAAAGAAAACCAGATTTTCCTGCTAATGCATCAATTATTGAGAGCCCATTTTCAATATCTTCCTTATTAATATTCGCTTGCGGAACGCCATCAAAAATACTCAGAAAGTCTTCATTACTTAATAACATTAGGTCTGCCGCAGTAGACTTACCAAAGAGAATATTTGATGCCGAAATAGCTGTCGTTAAAGCATCTTCTCCATGTACTCGCAAGGTAATATCCTCTGCTAAGGCTTTTTGTAAAATACGTAGGTGAGGGGCTTCATTATGTTCCTTTTCTAATGCATCAATAGTCCCTTGATCTTTTAAAGTAAAGATTCGAATGAAATTACCAGCGTCTGCATCAGAAGCATTCAACCAATATTGATAAAAAGCGTAGGGAGAAGTTTTTTCTTTGTCCAGCCAAACGTTACCGCCTTCAGTTTTACCGAATTTTGTCCCGTCTGCTTTTTTAATCAATGGACTGGTAACTGCATAGGCTTCGTTTCCGTTTTTTCTGCGAATAAGCTCTGTGCCGGTTACAATATTCCCCCACTGATCAGAACCTCCCATTTGCACGATGCAATCTTTGTGTAAGTTCAAGTGATAAAAATCATATCCTTGAACCAATTGATAGGAAAATTCTGTAAAAGACATTCCCGTTTCAAGTCGATTTTTCACAGAATCTTTGGACATCATATAATTTACGGTCAAATGTTTACCAGTATCTCTTATAAAATCTAAGAAACTCATATTTTTAAACCAATCAAAATTATTTACCATTTCGGCTGCATTCTCCCCTGAAAAATCTAAAAATCGCATCAGTTGATTTTTCACGCAGGCTACATTATGTGAAAGAGTCGCTTCATCTAGCAAGTTTCTTTCTTGAGATTTTCCAGAAGGATCACCCACCATACCTGTAGCTCCTCCAACCAAAGCAATGGGTTTATGTCCAGCTCTTTGAAAATGAACGAGAATCATAATTTGCACCAGGCTCCCTATATGTAGAGAGTCTGCTGTTGGGTCAAAACCTATATATCCAGAGGAAACTTTCTTTAAAAGTGCTTCTTCAGTACCAGGCATAATATCATGAATCATCCCCCTCCACCTTAATTCGGCAATAAAATTTGACACCATTATTATTTGGTTAATTGTTTAAATACATCCTCTAAAGATTTGCGCTCCACCTTAAGTGTTAACACTAACCATTGTTTTGTTTGTGCAAATTGCGCGATTTCCTTTCTTAAGTCAACATCTTCATCAGATTCGATCAACCAACCTTCATTAAAGGATTCAATTTTTCGAGCGCCAGGAATATCTTGCAAATCTTTTTTTGTCAGCTTAATGCCAAATTCAACATATACCGTTTGCTGATCAACACCTTTTTTCAAGCTGGATGCATTGTCATTCGCAACAATTTGTCCTTTACTTATGATGACAATTCTATCACAGATGGCTTCAACTTCCTGCATAATATGTGTCGACAACATAACCGTTTTCTCTTTTCCAATATTGGTAATAAGTTCTCTAATTTCAACCAATTGATTTGGATCTAATCCAGAAGTGGGTTCATCTAATATCAAGACCTCAGGATCGTGAATAATAGCTTGCGCTAATCCAACTCTTTGGCGGTAACCTTTTGATAAAGCTCCAATTTTTTTATTTTGTTCAACATCTAAACCCACAGCATTGATCATATCCTTTACTCGATTGTTGAGTTGTTTTACTTTATAGATTCCACCCACAAATTCTAAGTACTCTTTTACATACATATCGAGATACAAAGGATTGTTTTCGGGAAGATACCCTATTAATTTCCTGGTTTTTAAATTATCTACATCTACTTTCATTCCACAGACTATGATTTCTCCTGAATTAGCAGGGACATAGCCGGAAATTATTTTCATTGTAGTTGATTTTCCAGCTCCATTTGGACCAAGGAATCCCACAATTTCGCCTTTTTTTACCGAGAAAGAGACATCGTTTACCGCAGCTTGATTGCCGTAGTATTTAATTAGGTTTTTTACTTCTATTGACATGGTTTACGAAGTTAATTAAAAATCATCAATCGGTTATTGCTGACTTTCTTTTTATACTATAAAAGGCATAAAAAAGCGCAAAAAATGAAACGCCTGTCTGAGTTTCTAATGAGTCTTCCAAGCAAAAACTAGCCAATGAGATACAAATAAAGGAGAGTCCAAGGAAATTCAAGTCGTGCCATTGATACTTCAGATAGGAAGCTAAGAAGAAACATAGAAATAAGAAACCAAAAATCCCTAAACTCAACCAAGTAGTTAAATAAGTGTTATGAGCTCTTAAACGATTTTCTTCCCGGAGTAAAGAATGTTCTTTTTCATATTGTAACACAAAGGCATCTGCAACATCTCCAACTCCAACGCCCATTATCCAATGATCTTTAGTGATATTCCAGGCACTTGACCAAGAGGACAAGCGTTGCAGTAAGGAGTGACCATTAGGATTTTTCGCCTCATGTATTTGATACCTTAATCCATAATAACGAGCAATGAGTCCGCTTTCCGTTTCATGAATATCGGCATATCCATTTTCGATATTACGGATATCCTTTTCGCTTAATTTTTCAACTCCTATTGAATCATTGGCTAAAGCTTTTGAATCCAAATATCTCACAAGAGTTTCCTTTAAAATTTGATTTTTATTATCTATGCTATCAAAAGGATAAGTAGATCTTACCGACCAGGATTTTTCCATTCCAACTAAATCAGAATGCTCAGAAATGTTCTTATGAGTTTCAGGGACAAATAGCGCATAGCAACAAAATCCTGTTATGATCAAGGTAAATAAAACTATCCCTAAAACTAATTTTTCTTTTTTCTTCTTGATTAAGTACAAAATACCTCCCAAGAAGATTATAATAAATAAAGAAATTAATCCTGCTAGTACTTGACTGTAATAGGTATAAAAAACCAACCAGGATATTACTACTACGTTCGTGAATTTATATTTATCTAATGCATTATAATAGTGCACGCAAACACCTATCCCGAATGCTACTATGATTCCATATCGAATGTGTGAACCACATAATGACATTTGTCTTACATCATATATGGCATCTTTTGACATTGCATACTGATAGACAGCGAAATTTATAAGGGAACTTATCACAATACTCGACACAAAAAGTAGCAGTAGTAGATTTTTTAATTGATTTGATTTTAATGGTTTAACAATCAGCAATAGGGGGATAACGACAAGGGAAGTTTTCACTCTAAGATCATGAAGTCCATAAGGTAAATTTTGACTCCACAATAAACTAATAAAACATAGTAGGTAAATGATAATGAGATATAGAAAAAATCGATTCGCTCTAATTTCGATCCAATAAGCTTTAAAATCTCTCTCCATCAAGAGTGACCCTACACCAATAATCATTCCTAGCGAAAGTAAAAATTTACTCGTAACAACTCCAACAAATAAAAGTGCTAATGCAAGAAGATGTACCTTACCCGTCCATTTTAAATTTGAGAAATCATCGCGTAAATTTTTAAACATCAGTCTTTTAAAATAGAATGATAATTGGATAACTCAACAAAAATTTCAAGAGCTTTTAACACGACTTTATCGTGTTTAAATGAATTTAGAGTTCTACCTTTTTGAAAATAATAACGTGAAACAATTTCATTTTCTAAGAGGTCTAAAATTTCGGTTTTATATTTCTCCAAATCTTGCGCTTCATTGGGCTTTAATTTGTCCAGCATTTTTAAATAATCCCCTTCAATGTCCTTAAATAAATCCTCCTTTTCCGCCGCTGTTTTCATCTTTTTCAAGGCTTCTTCTGCAGCACTAGAATAAACCAAATCAGATTTCAATGCAAATGATTTAAAGTCTTCATAGGCAGCATCTGTTAGTTTAAATTGACTAGCTTCTTCAATTGCAGCCTTATCAATGGCATATTTTGTTGCATAATTAAAAATAACATCTTTAGCGTAGAGTAAACTTGCTAAATGACTTAATTCTTCTTTTTCAATGGCAATATCAGGTTCAATGCCTCTCCCATCAATTACCTCTCTACCATTTTTAGTTTTAAATTTTTTCAATAAGGAATCAGAAATTTCCTTTGGTTTAGCTCCTGAATCCTTGTCATAATATTCTAAGCGTTGAACACATCGTCCGGATGGAGTATAATATTTTGCAATAGTCAATTTCATTTTCGAACCATATTTTAAATCATAGGTTCTTTGAACAAGTCCTTTTCCAAAACTAGTAGATCCTATGATTACAGCGCGATCAAGATCTTGAAGACTTCCCGCTACAATTTCACTTGCAGACGCAGAACCTTCATCGATAAGTACAATTAAAGGGATGTTGGGTAATATAGGTTCTTCTAATGTTTGGTAGACCCTGTTTTCTTCCTTGACGCGTCCTCTTGTTGCTACAACAACTTGATTTTTTGGAACAAAAAAGTTTACAATTTTTACAGCTTCAATTAATAATCCACCACCATTTCCACGCAAATCAAGAACCAATTTTTCCATGCCTTCAGCTTGCATTTTAATCAATCCTTTTTTTACTTCTTCGGAAGCAGTTTGGGTAAAACTATTTAAAGAAATATATCCAACCTTTTGGCTCAGAATTCCAAAATAAGGAACATCAGGTATTTTAATCTCATCTCTTGTAATTTCATAAGTTTTTTGACCTGAACCTTGGCGTTCCACTTCTATTTTGAGAACCGTTCCTTTAGGTCCTTTTAAAGCACTTGCTACTTCATCAGAAGTTTTTTTGTGCATAGATTTCCCATCTATAGAAATAATTTTATCTCCAGCTTTAATTCCGCCTTTTTGAGCAGGATTTCCTTCATATGGATCGCTAAAATAAGTGTCATCACCAATTTTCCGAATCAAAGATCCAATACCACCATATTGTCCAGTAGTCATTAAGCGATAATCCTCTATGTTTGATTCATGGTAATAAACAGTGTAAGGATCTAATTCTTTTAGCATGGCATCAATGGCAACTTTGGAAAGTTTTCCATTCTGTGGTTCATCAACAAAATACAAGTCTAAATGCTCATATACTTGATCCATTAATTCAAGACTCTTGATGACTTCAAAACCGCTCGATTGACTGTGTGATTTGAAAACAGTTAAACAAAACACCAAAAGCAAGGTAAACAGGTAAGTCGGTTTATTTTTGTAGGTCATTTTTTATTTTATTTAAGTTCTCTAGTATTTTATTTTCAATTTTTTCAGAAGGCAATACCTCTCTATTAATATATACAAAACAAATAGCGAGTCTTTGCTTTTTCAAAATTAGCATTTCTTCCAAAACACATTTATTTTTTCTAAGCCCTTCTCTAATGCATCTTTTGATATAGTTTCTATCGTGTGCTTTTCTTATGAATTTTTTGGGAACGCTTATCAGTACTTCAAAACCGGGTACTTCATTCAATTCTTCCAGCAAAATATAATTAAGAAAAGGAAAGGCATGCGTTTTTTTACCCGTTGCAAATACTTCCTCAATTCTTTTCTTACTTGAAATCCTGTAGGCTTTACCAAATGAAAAATCCATAGTTCAAAGGTAATTAACTTGTTGCCTGATTTTTATCCGAGTCTTTATTATTTTCATTGACTTGAAAATTTTCTATCGTTGCTTCTAAAGTAAACGCACTACCTAAACTTGTAATTTTATCACCTTTCTTTAATTTTTGTCCCTCCTGAATGGATTTTCCATTGAAGTAGGTAATCGAATATCCTCTCTTTAATACCTGTGCAGGATCAAGCGCCTTTACTATACTAACAAGTGTATCCAGAGTACTTTTTTGCTGGTTCAAATTTTGTTGAAAGGTCAAATTTGTCTTCCCTTCCTGTTGTGAAAGTTCAAGTTTTGCTTTAGAAATAAAGGTAAATACGCTCTGCTTCATACTGCTTTTGAAATTCAAGGTCAGATACTTTTGATTGTTAATAGATTCTTTACTCAGGTGTCCCAAATTCTTTATCATGAAACTTAACTCATGTTTTGACCTATTATTTTGTTGTAGTGCGATTTGCTGTAATGCTTTTGTAAGTAGAGCAAATCGATGATTATTGTCTTGCAATAAGTAGGAGCTTTGGTTTCCGATGGCTAAACTTAATTTCAAAAGGTCATGATCAAAGCGCTGATAATTTTCTAAAATAAATTCAGCAAGTTTTGTCGGTGTAATCGCATGGCGATAGGCAATCATTTCTGCTACAGTTAGATTCGTTGAATGTCCTATACCCGTCAGTACAGGCAATGGAAATGTAGCGATGGCCTCACATAATTGAAAATTATTATAACAAGACAATCCAACTTCTCCACCACCACCACGAATGATAAGCACTGCATCAAAATGGTGCTGTATCTTTTTAATTTTCCGCAATGCCTGTATGATTGAATCTATTGCTACATCTCCTTGCAAATATGCTTGAAACAAATAGGTGTCTATTACATATTTACCATTAGCGTCCTTAATAATCTCCATAAAATCAGAGAGCCCTTTGCTAGAATCTGCTGAAATTAATGCTATTCTTTTTGGAATTAAAGGAAGTTTTAATTGTTGATTGTTATTGAGAATGCCTAGTGCACTTAATTTTTTCAATGTCTCATCGCGCTCTTTTTGTAGCTCACCCAAAGAAAATGATGGATCTATGTCGAGAATTTGAAGACTGAGACCGTAGGGTTCATTGTATACTACTTTGACCAATAGCAATAGATTTTTCCCTTCATTGAGGGGCTCCTTAACCGTTTCAATAAATTTACGATTGATTTGCTCAAATTGTGTTTTCCAGATGTTGCCATTAATCTGCGCTACAATCTTCCCATCTTCTTTTTGAACTAATTCCGGAAAGGCATGACCGCTCGGATATTTATTTAATTTATGCATCTCTGCTTTCACCCAATAACTTGAATTATAGCGCTCTGAAATGGTCTTTTTGATGGAAGAAACAACTTGTTTTAGAGTAAAGACTTGACGCTCGTTCATATTTTTATTGAAGGTTAAAGTTAAGTAAATCTCCTAAGAATTTGTTTCGCTTACCGCCATATTTTCGAATTATTTAGGTCCTTCTTAAAAATAATCTAGATTATGCTTATTTTGAATTTGTTACAGCAATTTAAATTCCCTAACTTCGCACTCAATTAATTCTCAAAATGGGTGTAAAAATATTTTCTGGTCGTGCTTCTTTAGATTTAGCAAATCGTGTAGCAATACATTTCGGACTTCCATTAGGAGATGTAAATGTTACTGTTTTTAGCGATGGGGAATTTCAACCATCTTTTGAAGAAACAGTCCGTGGACAAGATGTATTTATTGTACAATCTACCATGCCTCCAACTGAAAATTTATTTGAACTATTATTGCTTATTGATGCAGCCAGAAGAGCGTCTGCAAGAAAAATAATTGCTGTAATCCCTTATTTTGGATTTGCCCGTCAAGACAGAAAAGATAAACCTCGTGTAGCGATAGGCGCAAAATTAGTTGCTAATATGTTAGTTGCGGCAGGAGTTGACAGAGTAATGACAATGGATTTACACGCTGATCAAATCCAAGGGTTTTTTGAAGTCCCAGTGGACCATTTATATGCATCTACTTTATTTCTTAAGGAAATAAGTAAATTAAATACAGACAATCTTATTATTGCCGCTCCAGATGTTGGCGGTGCAAAACGTGCAAATTCATACGCTAAGAATTTAAATTGTGGTTTGGCCTTGTGTCATAAAAACAGAAAAAAAGCAAATGAAATTGCTGAAATGACAGTAATTGGGGATGTTCAAGGTAAAGATGTTATCATTATTGATGATATGTGTGATACCGCTGGAACATTGACTACTGCAGCAGATTTATTGATCGAAAAAGGAGCTCTTAGTGTGCGTGCTTTTTGTACACATGCTGTTTTGTCTGGCCCTGCTTTTGAACGAATTAACAATTCAAAATTGACGGAGTTAATTGTTACAGATACTATCCCTCTGAAACAAACTTCCTCAAAAATAAAGGTGATATCAGTAGCCGATTTATTCGCTGATGTAATTAAAAGACTGGTTAACAATGAGTCAATCAGTTCCCATTTTGTAATCTCTTAAATAAATAATAAATGAAAACAGCACATTTGAGCGGTTCGCTTAGAACGAACGTAGGGAAAAAGGATGCTAGCCTAATTAGAAATTCAGGCATGGTACCGTGTGTGCTTTACGGACAAGGTGAGCAAACTCACTTCGCAGTAAAGCGAGTAGCAATTGAAAAAATCGTTTTTTCTCCAGAAGTATATCAAGTTGAACTTGATATTGAAGGAAAAAAATCAATTGGAATCATTCGTGAATTACAACAACACCCAACAAAAGATACCATACAACATGTGGATTTCTATGAATTAGATCCTGCAAAACCAGTTAGAGTAAAATTACCTGTTCGTTTGACAGGTGCTTCTCGTGGAGTTTTAGCCGGTGGTCGTTTAATGCAAGTATATAGACTTATGTCTTGTATTGGTTTACCAGGCGCACTTCCAGATGCAATTGTTTTAAATATTGCTCCATTAAAAATTGGTGATTCAATTCGTGTTGGTAGTATTGCTATTCCTGGCGTTGAATTGTTAGATCCTGCTAATGCAGTGGTTGTTTCAGTTAAAATGGCAAGAGGTGCAGTTAAACCGACTGAAACCGATGACGAAGAAGAAGCATAATCTTAATGTTTTTAAAACCGCCTTTATGGCGGTTTTTTTTTGCCTAAACTTTTAATTTCTGCTTAGCGTGCCGGAAAAGAAAGTAATTTTACACCAAAATAAAATCAAGTTATCATGGAAATGAATAAAATTCTCGAGACATTCAATATTAAACCTGTAAACAACGGAGCTTCTTCAGGAAGCGTTTGGATGGAGACAAAAGGAACGCCAATTCAGGCGTATTCTCCTGTTGATGGTAAATTAATAGCTACTGTAAATGCTGCAGAAGCAAGTGATTATGAGCACCTCATCACTACAGCTCAATCTGCATTTAAAGAATGGAGAACAATCCCTGCGCCTAAACGAGGAGAGATCGTGAGACAATTAGCAGAGCGTATTCGTTTTTATAAAGATCCACTTGGTAAATTGGTTTCTTATGAAATGGGGAAATCTTTACAAGAAGGTTTAGGAGAAGTTCAAGAAATGATTGATATATGTGATTTTGCTGTTGGTTTGTCTAGACAGTTGTATGGTTTAACTATGCACTCTGAACGTCCAGGTCACCGTATGTATGAACAGTATCATCCGTTGGGAATAGTAGGAATCATTTCAGCATTTAATTTTCCGGTAGCGGTTTGGAATTGGAATACTGCCTTAGCATGGGTTTGTGGAGATGTTTGTATCTGGAAACCTTCAGAGAAAACTCCTCTTACTGCCTTAGCTTGTCAGTTTATTACCAATGAGGTATTTCGTGAAAACGGTGTTCCAGAAGGAGTTTCTTCTCTAGTAATTGGTGACGCTTCCCTTGGAAAATTAATGTCTGAA
>Ga0315908_10004081_pt1 | contig 10542 bp, 5 predicted proteins | sample LakEriMetagenome_12_FD_203520 | JGI IMG/M metagenome (GOLD analysis project Ga0315908, IMG submission 203520) | Freshwater fungal communities from buoy surface, Lake Erie, Ohio, United States - Buoy 4 MA124 | ecosystem: Environmental > Aquatic > Freshwater > Lake > Lake biofilm | place: USA...
AATTCTGCTCCTAAAGCTAAAGCCAATTTAGTTTCACAATTTGATATTTTTATTTAAGTAAATTCTATCTGTTTATTATCTTGATCTTCATAAAACTGTCCTGTTTCTTTGTAATTTAAATCGTTATTCAATACTATCATTTTCTTTTTGAATGCTATGAATATTCTTGTAGATTTCGTGCAAACTATCATATCCACAGTTGGTTATCCAAAATTATTGCAATAAAATAACTGTAAACTTGCAATATCCCAAACACAAAATTTACCATTTTGAGTAATCGTTAATATTTAGTCACTGTTAGAACTAAAACTAGTATTTATTATTATTTCATCGTCAATGGCTTTCATTCTCAGTTTATTTAAACTTTAATTTGACTTCATATTATTTTCACCTTTTGAAGGAATTTCTAATTCATAGATATCTCCTGATTTTGTTCCACACAAAATATGATTTAATCCAATACACAAAGACTAAATATGATATTCATAATTCAGCTATTATTCCTTTATCTTTGTTATTATTATTGAATAATAATATAAAAATAATATAAAAATGAAAATATGATAATATTTATATAAATACATTTAAAGAGCTGTTGAGAGAGTACTCATGAATCTTTTCTAAAATAAGGTTGTTTTTAAATTAAACATCCCACAAAATTACTCTTCCATCTGTGCCTCCACTTACAAACTAAGTGCCATATTAGTTGATGCTTAAACATAAAATACTATATTTTGGATGGGCCTGTTGATATTATAAGAAGTTATTCTGGTTCCATTAATAAAGCAGTCCTATTATAAAATTAATTATTTATATATAATAAGATATATATACCATCATCTCCTGCAGAAATGATAATGTTTTTTATGAAAATAAGGGAGAGGAAGACAACTTCATGATTAATCTAATAATTCTGCTTCTGATCAACCTCTCTTGATATATTATAATAACTTAAATTGTCACCCTTCAACTGCCAGACCTAAATGACATTATTACCACACATTACAAATTTGGAATGAGAGAAAGGGAAGAATTAAATATCCTTATATCTATGAACTGCACTGTACTTAAAAAGAGCTTATCCTAAAATCGATTGACTCTAAGTATCAATTAGGAACAACACCTATTTATAATCATTATTTATAGCTAAGATAAGCAGAGATTTGTTATCGAATGAGAATCGAATGTGGGTTATATTCAGGCATTCTTAAAGAGTAAATGAGTTTAGACAAATCAAAGAACAAATATCATATATTATTATTTTGCTATTTATTTGGTTCGTACCTGCTGCCAAGAAACGTTTGTCATCTGAGATTGTGATTGATTAAATTTCAGGAGAAATGCTTTATTTGTCGTACACGTCCAAATCGATAAATTTTTAATTTAGGAATTAACTATTCACATTTAGCAAAGATATCTTTATAAATATTATTTCATTATTATATAATATTTTTCAATAATATTGAAAGATAATATATGAAATAAAATACAATAATGATAAAATATAATATATTAAATAAATGTATGTATATATACTTCCTCTTAATAGTCACTGTTGTCAAGATTGTTATTCTTAATCTACTGCTATGACTAGTTGAAGTCTGTTATGATGATATTACAACCTGCGATGTAAATAACTCTATCATCAAAATCATATAACAGATTATTCCTAGTATTGATTGCCTTCCTTCCTATACAATTTTACAACTCTAATATCATTTCTGGTTATTCCTTATCATCAATTTGCTCTTTAACCTCCTACAACTCGACCCGCAAAGGTAAAATAACATTTTTATCATTGTTGAATTTACTAATAATCTAAACCTCATTAAACTTATCTGGCTCATCAATGTCATAAACCTACAAGTCTCTATCAATGCATTCATCCTCAATCACTATCTTCCATTAATAAATGCATTCATCGTTTATCCCACTACTAAATATAAACATTTCTTCCTTTTTATTCTTTTTATTCACTCTTTTATATTATATTATTTGGTTCACAAATGAAGCGTGGGCTGAATAAGTCTTACCTAAAAATAGTTGAGGCTTTATTTCAATATTATCTACTTATAATTTCTCTTATAATAGACTTTCATATCGGACGCAGTGTAAATCTCCCATCAGACTTCCATATATAATATACTTCTCTTTCATATTTGTGTTTGGGTTCTATATCACTATCATTTCACTAAGTTTCATCTGAAACATATTGTCATTTGATTGTTTTAAGTCTAAATTCTTATAAAATTAGTATTGACCTAAAACAGAGTTGGGGAAATTGAGAGTTGGAAAGTCAATATGTTAATATTGATCTGACTTATTTACAATTTCAAAAGTCTTGACATTATAAATCTATATTTTTGTGATAGTACTTTGAGCGAGATTATTTCTAATATTATTATTATCAAAATTCTATTGATAATAAATGAGATAATTATCATCATCACTAAAATACATAAAATAAACAGCCTAAGAGATTGAATCTTAAGATATAGATTCTTCTAAATGAATAACAGATTCATTTTTGAAATACTCATTATTCTTAAATTCATAGATTCTAATGAATGCATCCTAATTGGAACTTCCTTACTGATAACTCTTATTAATATGACTCATATAACTAACAGCTACCCTCTATTATTAATTGCTAATTTGGATATTAACGATATAATTGTTATTTTCACAATGATCATGATCTTTATTAATATCAACAGGGACTAATTATACTTTATTATATTCCTTAGTTATATTGATTTGAAATGCTTAGAGATATCCATTGAAATAACCAATAAGAATATGGTTATGAATTTCCGATATCTTAATAGCAGTGGGAGTATAAGAAAGGTTTTTAAGATATAGATGATTCATGGATTGAATATCATAAATGTTTAGAAGATTATCCTAACCTACTGTGATTAATAATGAGTAAGATTAATGGACTCCAAAGTAAATCTTGTGATTGTGATGTGAGGTTTCTTGACTAGAATGAAATTAAAAATGGATTTATTCCTTGCATTATAATTAGATATTATTTTATCGTTTTCTCTCCTTTAAACTTTTACTATCAAATACAATATCATTCTCGTCCTTCTCTTCCTCACTACTTTATTCTTCCTTGTTATCCAATATCTATCCCTCTTATATTCCCATATTCTCCTAATTCACCTTTATTTCTATTATGTAACCATTTCGAGTCCCTACTAGTAAGTATGCTCCGTTTAAATTATTCTTATTGTTTTCCTTACAATTGTAAATATCAATGCTCTAACCACATATCCTACTATTTATCAATTCTTTCTCTTATAATATCATGTTACGTAAGTTTATTTCTTTTAAAAGCATAAATTTTACGTCCCATATCTTTATTTTTTCATCTTCTCCAGATGTTATTATCACTATCTTATCATCTATTAATTCTGTTATTTTTATTACATTTATCATTCCTTTATGAGCCTGACTATTGACTGGAATATAATTTCCGTGAGCTATTATTGCGATTTCTCCTCAAGCATTTCCACAAATTAAGTCGCTTTATATAATGTTGCCTAAATTATATGAAATGTATTGGATTGATGTTATGATAGTGTCAGTTTCTAACTTGATTATCTAATGTCTAATGAGATTTCTTGAATAAATATTCCATATTTCAATATTTTAATAACCAGTAGTGACAAGTTAATTTTTATCATAAGGATTGAATATAATATCAAAAATGGGAAACTCAGAAATATTCCTAAAGGCAATAATTTCATTAGAAATCCAATTAGTAACTTAAAGAGAATATGAATTGTTGACATCCATTCCAATACTTCCAATGTATCTGCCACATTTGGAAGTGCAAATCTTCAATACTCCATGACTATGCTGAGTAATGAAAATAGACTAACTTTCTAAATTAATGCAATTCCAGACATGAATAGAAGGATTACAAGATTTACCAGACTATTCTCCACTAATAACTAGATTTTTATTAGGATGTACGTAAATGCAACTGACTTTATGTTTATGACCTTCGTAAAACCTCTCTTGCTTTTATTGCTCAGGATTATAAACGATAATAATTCTACTTACAAAATAAATAATAATTCGATTGCAATTATTGTGTGTCTATTAATAAGGAAGGAGCTATTACTTGGTAAACAACATTTCATTCTGCATGAATGAAGGAATATTCACACTTATGTTCATGTTCTTAGCATTCTTATTATAATCCATAATCTCTTCTTATTTATGATTCTCTTATTCTCTTGAAGGGTAATTATGGATATATTGTACTGAGTTTCTCTAATCTTAACATTTAAATCCCAGCACTTTCTCTAAGAAGAGAGAGACTGGAGGTGCTCTTCGGTTTTTATAGCTTAGCATTAGAGATTGCTTGTTTAAATCTTTAATGCGATATTCTAATTAATTCTTCTCTTCTTCCTTTTCTCGTTCTTTCTCTTTATCTTGTTTATTCTGTAAACGGTATATTAAGTCATCTAAATTTTGTTTTAATAAAATAAAGTTATCTTTTTACATTCGAATTATACTAGCTGAATATTCTATTTCGTTAAATAATTATACGTAATCATCTTTTAGTTTCTAAGGATCATATAATGTAATTGTTTATTCAATTTATTCATTTATTTCTTGGAATTCGTTGCGATCATCTACATAATCAATTTTCCATTCTATTAGAGTCTAATCATTCTTACCCACAGAGTAAAAAAAGTCCTATTTATCTGTTAATTTAAGGTCTGATATTTCTGAAGAATGACCTCTTATTTTTCTAAATTCATTTTTAATTATTAATATATATAATAAATTTGTTATGAAATAATATTAAAATATAAATATAATAATATCAAAATATTAATAAAACAAATTTAATAATTTTTATTATAAAGGATTTAATATAATAAATGTAATAATAAAATAGATTTAATATACCCTCCTTGATTTTTTTCGAGCTGCTTCTGATTTTTGTAGAAGTAAATATAACCAAAAGAGTCTGTGGTGAGATATAATTTGATGTTAGCTCCTATGATAGCAGAATTGTAAGTGAAATTCTAAAGATTTTAATTAAGATGATCATAATTGCTCTGTTAAAACAGTTAAGTTTAATTAAGATTATGATTATATTCTAGATGATTTTTATTCAAAAGACATACATTCCAAATACTGATATTTACTTTTATTTTATCACTAAAAATATTGTTTTGAATGTCTAAATCAGATATTCTAAATCTGTAAATAACTTCATTACTAGTTTCAATTAAGAAATCATTTCCATCGTCAGTAAATTACACTTATATAGGAATTTCATTATCGAATTGTAAAGTCGATATTAAATCTTTAAACTCCTCATCTTTTTATTTGTAAACATAAACATTCATATTTTTACTTAAAATTACTAAAATTTCATTTTTCAATGAAAATCCAACTCTAATAACTACTCCATCAATGTTTATCTATCCTATTTATGATTTGTCTATGTTTTAAAAATCTTTTCATAAATATACATTTCCTGTTTCACATCCTATAGCTAAAAGTCTTGTCCCGCTTTTTAACATCTAATTTAGTTATAATTATGATTATAAAATTATTATCATAATTTTATTTTTAAAATTTTGTTATTTTTTTCATTTTAATTATAACCACATTAATTATGATTATATTTTAATATTAATAGTATAAAAATTACAGTAGCATTTAAAGAGGTAACTTCCTCATCAATATCAATAACATCAACTAACTCTTTATTTTCGATACTGAAACTGTAAATCCTTTTATTCAAACCAGCTACACTTAATAATCTTTACTCTTAATTAATTTTAAGAATAGAAATAGCTTAGAATTATCCTTGAAGTTAAGTAATCATATTATTAATTTTAACATTATATTAATTCTTATTAAAATCAATAGATTCGATATTTACAATATCACCTTCCAAACTTGATAGAATAATGCTTGATTCAGCTGGAATAATTTCAGTGATTAAGGAAGAAATCATTTTTTTTTATTAGCTTTCCAGATTTATTTCCATTCTCTTAATAAACTATAAATCATAAATCATCAACTAACATTTATTAGTAAGTATTAAAATAAAATCTTTTTAATAAAGATTAATAGAGTTAATATTGATATTTTTCAACTTGAATTCAAAAGATTCCAAATCATTCCAATAAATAAGACAACTATTTTCTTAATACTGGTGCAATGAAAGTATATTGGTTTTTTTATTTGAATAATAGGCAAGGCCTTGAGTAATTTGGAATTTCTAAATATTGTGTTTATCAAGAGTTGTTTCTTTCAATAAATAATGTCCATCAATATAAAAGAATTAGTGGATAGAAGTTTAAGTCATAACAATAAAACTATTGTTCTATTTAGAAATATTATCACTTTCATCTATAGTTTTTTTGGTTTTAGTGAATATAGATTCAGATTAATTAGGAATATTGAATTTTTGATGATTGTTAGTAATATTTAGAAAACTTATATTAAAAAGATCAATAGTCAAGTCGGGAATGTAAGTACTCAAAAGTAAACTAAAGTCATTTAGATTATGAATCAATATTGGACATGTTAGGTTGATGCTCGAACTTGCTAAATAATTGTCAGAGTTGAAGAATGATAGCAGATGTACCGCATGTTGATGGTGTCCCTTTATCACTCCTAATTAATCATTTGATATAAACATTATATGTAAATATAAATAATAAATTTATAAATAATATACATCAAATAAAATAATTATAATATATATAATTTGATAAGTGTACCTAAATCTTTCAGAGAGTTGGAACTCCAAACATGAATGGAGGGGAAATCAGCAATTTCAGCAGTAGCAATAAGACAACTATTAGATCCATTAGTAATGGAAATGATGGGATATTCATGCAATAAATAGTGTTTCTACTCGTTGAGTTTAGGATAATAAATCACCACAATGTTGCTCACAAAGTAAACCAGTCTTTCAGTTGCCTTCTAATTCTAACTCTTAGCTTTCAAGTACAGCATAGATCTATATATTTTAATTATTCAATAATATTTATTATTATACAAATATATAATAAATTTATTATAATATTTACGGTATTTATAATATTTTATATATAGTAAATATAATATAATTACCTCCTGACATCCATGTTCCTATAGCCATAGACCCAATTAATCTTCACACTAATATCTAGTAAATCTGACTCATTCTTATTCTAGATATGAAGTTGCTATAATAAATCCTTAAGATATACAGAATTATGCTATCCATTCTCAATCTATCTTTAAATGGGCTAAATATTCCTATCCAACTTAACAAAATTAGTTCTCATATGAGTATAATAAGTGAACCATAACTGTCTTTAAGTAATAGGGTTAATATACTACAAATTAAGTTTCTAATAAATCCTCTTTTTCTTAATAAGATTCTTATCAATTAAATGAAAGAATTCTTCAACAAGTGGTACTCTATAGCACCATTTCAATAAATATTGATAATCAATAATACTTTCATCAGTAAAATATTCATTTAGAAACATACTTATAGTTTCTTTTTCCACTTCCTTCTCGATATTTCTCTCTCCTAATATCTTAAGGGTAGAATTGCAAATGCAAATCAACATGAATTCTAAATCTATTAATCTTATATACAGTAGCTCATTAAAATCAAATATTGTGAATAAGAATTAAACTTGTTATTCGAATGTTGCGTTTGAAAATACTATTAATCCTGCAAACAATTCTAAAGAGTCTATTATCCCATTATCATCTGTGTCCCATCTTTAAAACACTTCTTCTGTTTGTTCGAATATCTGGTCGAATTCACATGAGTCTATTGAAAATGCATCGCAAGTTTTTCGGAATGATCCGTGGTATTACTTAAGTTTCTCTATTGAAATATTTAATAATTAATTATTTTAGTAAATTTTATCATTTTTTTATGTTTTAAGCTTTATTAATTGGCTTATAAAAGCTCCCATTCTTATAAATCAAATTAAATATAAATATAATATAAATAAAGATATACTATATAACAATAAAATTATATTATATTATTTTTATTTATTATATTATTAATAATCATCAAATTTGCTCTTATATTTATATGTTTTTTTTAAAATATTCGTTTTCTGCCAATAATTATATTTAGTAAAGAGCATTAATAAACTTGTTTTGCTCATTATGAAAATTTCCATCTTAATTATTTTTTAAAATCTTTAAATAAGATCTTATTAAAATATCTGTTATTAATTATGTAATTGTTTCTTTTTAAAACTAGTTTCTAATTGATTCTAAATAATTTTGACAAAAAAAATTTATTAAACTTAATATTTTTTTACTTTCGATTGATAATTCATCTAATACAATAATTTAAATTTTCTAAACATTCTGTCTTATTTCTATTTCTAATCCAAAAGTAAGCTTATTAATTAATTCTTCGATTTAATTTTTAATCAAACTTTTTATTTGGTTTAATATTTTGTTGATATTTTCATTATTCTATTAATAAACTTCTTATAAAAAAATATTCAATAAATCAAAAGAGTTCATTAAATTTACTTAGAATAAATAATTTAATATTACTTATTATTTATTGTGAATTAGTATTTATTATTTCCTATATTTTTTCTATAGCTTAGTTTATCATAAGTTATATTTTCATATATATTTCTAAAATAAACTATTATTCTAAAAATCTCATACTCTTTACTTAATCTAATTAGTGAATAATTCTATTAATAATTAGTATTGGTTAAAATTCAAATTAATTATATTATTCTTATTCTAATTTTTATAAAATTGACCAATTTCCATTTTGAAATAGCTCAAATTATTCCTACATCTATTTATTAAAATACATATTTATAAAATCTATTTATTTATAATTATTATATACCTAAAGATCTTTAAATTTCTAAACTTTTTAATTAATTTTAAAATAATTAATATTATTTATTATATTTTTCTTGTTATTTATTAAGTTGTTTTTGCATATTTTAAATTTCTAATTAGTTATTTTTTTATTAATATTAAATTATTTATTAAATCTCTTAATTTAAAATCAAAAATTTATTTAAATAATTTATTTATTAATAGTTTAATCAATAAATTTATAAAATTTTTAAAATTTTTTCTATAAACAATTTCGAAATATCAAAATGATTTTATTATAATTCCAATTATATTTAATCATTTTAAATAAGTTGTTAATTTTAAATTTATTGTTAAGAATAAAAATCAATGAATTTTTTGTTTTGCTATAATGTTCTTAGTAAAATTAAGTTAATATTCTAAAATAATATATCAAAAAATTAGTTATCTATTATCTTCAAATAGTAATCTATTAATCTTAAATAATTTTATAAATAAATTTATTTACTAATTAATGTCCATGTTGTATAAACTATTATTTATTTTCAAATTTGCATGTTATTTACTTTTTATAAATTACTATATACAATCAACCAAAAACTAATTATATTTATTATTTTAATACATTCTTGAAAAAGTATTCTAAAGAATTTAATAATTCTTTACTACAATTTTTAAAAGAATAGTTTTTATTTTTTTTAACAAAATAAACTAATTAATGTGTCAATTGAATATCAATCTAATTTTATTCTGTATTAAAAAAATTAAAACTTATATTTTAATCTATTTTATACTAAATTGATTATCCAATATAATCTATGTATTAATTTAAAAATTAATTATTTAATTATTCTTATATATATAATTTCGATTCTAATATTTATAATTAATATTTCTTATATAACTTTGTCTCTTTTAATAAATCTGTATTTTTTAAATTATCAAAAAGATCTATCATTTCTATTGCTTTAAAATAACTTTTAATTTATTGTAATTTTTGTATTTATTGAGGAAACTAAGATAATATCTATAATAATCTTAAATTATTTTTAATTTGTTATATTTTTAAATTCTTTTATTTCTTCTAAATTATATTTTAATATTTTTCAACTAATAATTCTTTGATCTATTTATTTATTAGTTTTTATCATTAAATTTTTAATAATAATTTTTCTATAATTTAAATACTTTAAGTTAAGTCGATAAAATGTATTACAAATTTATTAAAATTTTCATTTATAAAGATCTTAATCAAACTATCAATTTTATCCAAAAAAGATTAAAGCTTAAAATGATTATAAAATTTATTACTTATCCAATATCTCTATCAATATTATCTTTAGATTTATTAAATCTTAAAAAATCAAAATAAAAGTCTTTTTAAAAATACGAGTATGGAACTTCTTATTATATTTAGATTAATATTTGATTTCTATTTTTAATACTTTCTTGATATTATTTAGTATAATTGTTTAATTCTTTTTTAGTGTCTTAATTATGTTTTAATATCTAAAAATTTTAATAATATTAATCTACATATATAATATTCTCCATATATAAATTAAAATCATTTGGATTTATTTCTTCTTCTTATTTTTAATATAATATTGTATCAGTCTAGAGAATATTTTTAAAACTTGAAATGTAGGAAAAATCAAAAAAAGATTAAGAATCATTGGTTGT
>Ga0315908_10004084_pt1 | contig 10539 bp, 8 predicted proteins | sample LakEriMetagenome_12_FD_203520 | JGI IMG/M metagenome (GOLD analysis project Ga0315908, IMG submission 203520) | Freshwater fungal communities from buoy surface, Lake Erie, Ohio, United States - Buoy 4 MA124 | ecosystem: Environmental > Aquatic > Freshwater > Lake > Lake biofilm | place: USA...
GCACTGTTTCAATATCCAGCACCAGCAGATGCAATAGATTATACGGAGGATGGGAGGCCATTGAGGTGATTTTTTCATAAATAAAAACAAACATTATGACTTATTCAAACTATCCTGATGAAAATTCGCAAAAAGCGGTGACAACTAATAAAAATAGAGACAACCGCAATCTTATTTACGGATTACTTGCAGCTGCACTGCTGGGAACATGGGGTTATTTCTTTTACGACAAATCAAAGAATACAGAGTTAACAGGTGCTTTGCAGGCGCAATTGCATGTGAGCGACAGTGCAAAAAACAACATACAGGTTCAATACAATGCTGCCCTGCAACGGTTGGATGAATTAACCTCTATGAACAACAGTTTAGATAGTCTTGTCAAAATGAAGGGTAATGAGCTTTCTAAACTCAAATCAAGAATTCAAAGTATTTTAAACAAACAAAATAAAACAGCGGCTGATCTTAAAGAAGCAAAAAAACTTATTGAAGAACTCAATACAAAAATATCTGAGTTCGTAACTGAAACGGAAGCCCTGCGTAATGAAAATGAACAGTTGAAAACAGAAAATCAGCAAATCATTGTTCAGAAACAAACATTACAAAGAGAACACGATTCAACAAAGGTTGTAAAAAAGAAAGCGGAAGAAAAACTGGATGTGGCTTCTACCCTCAATGCTTCCAACATTCAGATTGCAGCAATTGATATACGCCGCAATGGCAAAGAAGTAGAAAAAGAAAAAGCAAAACGTGTTGATAAAATACGTGTTTCATTTGAAGTATTTAACCGTGTAGGTGAGCAAACTGAAAAAGATGTGTATGTGATAATAACTGACCCCAGCGGTGCAGTTGTGAAAAATGAAGCAATGGGTAGCGGCAATTTTGCTACACGTGATGAAGGTGAAAAAACTTTCACACAAAAATCAAATGTACAGTTTACTGCAGGCCAGTCAATTCCTGTAACCGTTGAATGGAAACCGGGTACAAGGTTTGTAGAAGGTGTATATAAAATTGCCATTTACAACAATGGATATAAAATTGGTGAAGGCAATAAAAGCCTCAAAAAAGGCGGTATATTCGGTTAATAAATAAGCATTTATACAGAAAGCGTCTCCTTTGAGGCGCTTTCTGTATAAATCGTTGCTCAAATTGCCGGCAATTAAAAAAGAAAAGGCAAGTTTTTAGAAAAGTTGAAACGGTATTTCTATTTTTATATTATAATAAAAACCACACAGTATGACTTATTCAAATTATCCTTCGGCATCACCACAGGAAACTCCATCATCACCCAAAAAAGACAACCGCAGTATTATTTACGGAATATTAATTACAGCTTTGCTGGGCACATGGGGCTACATTATTTACGATAAATCAAAAACAAAAGAACTGACTACACTACTGCAATCACAGTTGAGTACATCAGACAGTTCAAAAAATGCAATTCAGGGCGAATACAATTCAGCATTGCAACGCCTGGATGAATTAACAAGCATGAACAGCAGTTTAGACAGCCTGGTAAAAACTAAAAATTCAGAAGTTGAGAATCTTAAATCACGCATCAGCGGATTGTTGAAAAAACAAAATAAAACCGCTGCTGATCTTGCAGAAGCCAAGCGTTTGATTACTGAACTCAACGGAAAAATTACAGGCTTTGTTCAGGAAATTGAAGTGTTGCGTGGCGAAAACCTGCAATTGAAAAATGAAAAACAGGAACTCATCACTCAAAAAGAAACACTTATCCAGGAAAAAGAACAAACCATCCAGGAAAAGAAAGCTGTTGAAGAAAAATTAGATGTTGCATCTACATTAAACGCTTCAAATATCAACATTGTAACTATTGATGAGCGCCGTAGCGGTAAAGAAGTTGAAAAAGAAAGAGCCAAGCGAGTTGATAAAATACGTGTAACCTTTGATGTGTTTAACCGTGTGGGTGATGAAGGTACAAAAGATGTTTATGTAATTATTACAGACCCAACGGGTGCAGTTGTGAGCAATGAAGCTTTGGGTAGCGGCCGTTTTACCACAAGAGATGAAGGTGAAAAAATCTTTACTAAAAAATCATCAGTAAATTTTAGTGCGGGTAAATCAGTACCTGTTGCAATTGAATGGAAACCGGGAACAAAGTTTGTTGGAGGCGCTTACAAAGTTTCAATTTACAACAATGGATTTAAAATTGGTGAAGGAAGCAAAAACCTTAAATAACTATAACCTACTAAAAATAAAAAGCGGCTTATGAGCCGCTTTTTTTATATATACTTAGGCTTCTTCTATAATATAAATGAGGGAACTGCATTTATCTTTTTTGAAAACAGCATTGAAGTTTGAGCGCAACCCATTCCAGACTCCACGAAGCATATTTCCTTTCATGTATTTCTCACTAAGCATGCTCACATAAAAACTGTCGAGCCACATCGGATGTGTTTCTTTTACTTTCAATCCATGTCTTAGCATGAGCCTGCGCATTGATTCAGGAGAAAAATGATATAAATGACGTGGCACATCGTAAGCTGCCCAGTTTGTTTTATAAATTGTTGCATCAAGACTGGTATAGTTGGGTACTGCCACAATTAATTTTCCGCCGGGTGAAAGTAATGCTTTGAGTTGTTTTACATATTCATCCAATTGATGTACATGTTCCAGTACATGCCACATAGTAACTGCATCATATGTTTTTGCAGGTAATGTAAAAAAATGATCAGCCGGAAAAACATCTGCATTGTATTTTTGGGCAGCCACAGCTCTTGCTTTTTCATCGGGCTCCACTCCTATGCTGCTCCAGCCTGCTTTTCCCATTGTATGAACAAAAGCGCCGGTGCCACAACCAACATCAAGATGCATACCTACAGCTTTGCCTGTTGCTTTACGAACTATATTGAGTTTTTGATGCAATGTATAGCTTCGTGCAATATGATAAAGTTTGTTGATGATGCCTTTTTTTGTATCGCTGTGCGAAACATAATCAGATGACTGATAATATCTGCCGATCACAGTTTCACAAGGAGCTTTATCAGTAAACCGCATTCCGCAATCAGCACATTCCATAATTGGAAAACGTTCCTGCGTAACAGAATGATCGTTTGCTACAAACACGTCTTTAAGAGCTGAACTCTTACATGAAGGGCAATTACTATAGTGAACTGAATGATGCATAAGCAATGTGGAATCTTCCTGGGGAAATGCTAAGGTGTTTTGTATAAAACGGGTGGCTCTTTGGGTTGCAGTTGGTGATAGTTGGTGTACTTTTTCCATTGGATATTGTGCTGATTAGCAAATAATACAGCTAAAATAATGCCGAAGCCTAATAAAACCAAGCCTGCCACCCACCATAAGTACTTTTGCTTAACAGTTGAGCCGTGTAACCACTCTTCCATTTGCGTGTTAGTTCGTTCGTCTTCACCAACACGTATTTGGTGTTCGGCTCCCTTTCGTATTACACGTTCAGCAGTTACTGCAGCAGGAAATACATTGAATGCAGGTTTGAAAATGATTTTATTATTGATTGTTTCAAAACTGCCCCATCCATTCCATTGCATCGGGGCATTTGAAATTGCCTTTTGAAATGTTTGCACAAATGATTTCACAGCATTCACAGCATCATGGTAAGAAATATTCAATTCCTGCGTGAGCCAATACTCAAATGAGTTATCAGTTGTAACTGTTTCATGAAATAAGATACTAACCGCAGGTGCATGAATTTTTCGGTTGGTAAAATCAACCTGCGCACTTTCACTAACCAATTGCATAGTGCCCCATCCTTCAATTGATACACGTTGGTGCTGAAGTAAATATTTTAGAATGTATTGCTGCAAGCCCTTTACAAATTTTGGTCAAATGTAAGTTTTATTCCACCAAGAAACTGAAAACCGAGTTGTGGATAATTTTGCCAGCGTTGATAGGTGTTATTGAAAATATTATTAAACTGTGTCCACACAGAGATATTTTTTGCAGCCCTGAATTCAAGCCCGGCATTCAAATCAAATACAGATGGAAGCTTTCCTGTATTGCCTGCGTTGTCTTTTAGAAATGCAGGGCCTTGCCAAGCAAACAAATCAGTTTTGACCATGAGCTTTTTAATTGGTTGCCACCTTAATGCAGCGGTTAATTGAGTAGGAATAAAATACCATGCATCTGCTTCGGTTTCCTGGCCGGTAAAATTGTAAACATCCAATTTAGCGCTTGCATTGAATTGATCAGTTAATACATAGCCTAATTCTGCCTGCAGATGTACCGCTTGCAATTTTCCTTCTTTGCGAATTGAAAATACTGAAACCGGTTTCTGATTATTTACAAACAGAGGCGCATCAATCATTTCAATAAAACCAACTTGTAAGCGGTAATTAAAACTACTGGCCAGGCTTCCTTTCACTCCTCCAAATACTTCAGTAATACGTGTATTGAATTGTGATAAAGGCTGATTGATCCATGGATTTTGTGAGGCAAGGTATTGATAGGTGTTCTTACGTACATGTCCTACCCATCCTGCAATTACTACTGCCTTTCCATCTTTTGTGGGGAAATCAAATAACACATCAGGCAACACATACAAAGTACCATTATCCCATGTGGGTCTGATACCGGCTCTTAAACGTAATTTGGGATTTTTAAAAGTAACTGATGGATTAATGAAATATACATTATTGGTGTATTGTTCTTTTCCTGTTGGTTTAAACCTTGTAAGATCTGCATTGGCTCTGAGTGATGCAAGGAATCCACCACCTGCTCTAATTTCAACAGGAAGTTCTAAAGCTGCATTGGTTTCACTTGCTCTCCTGTCGTTAAATACCTGGATGTTGAGATCTGGATTATAAGTGAGTCCGAATGTATTTACAAATGCATTACGCAGACCGGCACGGATGGAATAAGTTTGATATGGCCGCTTTAAAGAGTCTTCAGGTTTATTAATTGTTGAAGTATCAGTACCATACAAAAAATAACTCTGTTGCTGGTAACCGGCTTTGCCATACAGTTCCACTTTGTTGATTAAATGATTTACATGTAAACCAAGATTGGTATTGCTGAATTTTTGCAAACGTAAATCGCCTTTTTGTGAAAGATGGCTAGCAAAAATGTTCACATTTGTTTTTTTGCCATCACCTATTGTAAACCCTGCATCAGCCAGCGGTGTGTTGAAATTGCCATAACCGATTTTTATATAATTGCTGTTATGCGCCTGCCCTGCACTGTCAATTTGCAAAGCCAGTGGTTTTAAAGCTACCGGTTGAAGTGTAAAGAAAATATTTTGAATAGGAATGTTATAGCTAAGGTTCGGTTTTGCATCATCCGGAGCAGGTGGTGTAGCATTGAAATTTATTTTCACTGCATTTTTCAATACAGGCTTGAAAGCTGAAGTGATTTCAACTTTTTGTTTCTTGGTTGTGTCCTGTGCAAATACATTAAAGCTCAAACAACAAAATGCAAAAACCAATATGTTTATCTTTCTGTTCATGTCAATTATTTCATTTATGCTTTAAACCTATTCTTCGTAAAAACTAACGACGAACCATTATCAGCTACCGGCTCGCTTTCTTATTCCAACTATTAGCCATCTATTTTTAAATTTTTCTTTTCCTCTTCAATCACCATTTGGAGTTTTTCTGTTGCTTCCTGTTTCAATTGCGGGTTGATGGCATTTTCGCTCACACTTTTAAATGTTGCTTTTGCATTGAAATAGTCTTTCTGTTTAAAGTACACATCGCCCAGCATAATATAAGATTTGGTTACCCAGAAATCATAACTGCCACTTTTATTGATTACTTCAAAGGCTGCTTTTTCAGCCTGAGTTAAATTGTTGAGATCAAAATAGCATTTTGAAATTTGATAGCGTGCTTCTGCCGCCCACTCACCTTTGTTTAAATTAATTACACCACGGAAGGATTGAATGGCCAGATCATACTGTCCATTAAGCTGATGATTAGTTGCTGTAACCAAATTGCTCAATGCTTTATCATCATTGCCTGCATTTTTATTGGCAAGTAATTCTTTGGCAGCATCACTTGCTCTTTTATAATCTTTCAACTGGTAATAACAACGCAGCGCACCACGCAATGCTTCCACCCTGTTTTCATCAGTTGAAGCTGATGTGCGGAGTATGTCATAATAAGGTGCTGCTTTTACATAGTCTTTCAGTTCAAAATAATAAGTGCGTGCAGCAATAAAAGAAGAGCGCTCAGTAAAACGGCTCATACCTGCCTGCGCCACATATTCATAACCGGGCAATGCACTTTTCCAATCTTTGTTTTGCATAAAACATTCACTGCGGTAATAATTGGCAGCGATAGCATTAGCCCCATTGGGGAAACGATTGAGGTAATTATTGATTTGTTGAATAGCGCCTTTACAATCATTGTTGCCAAGTTTTACTTCAACTGCTGCATAAGCCAATGAATCTGCTTCATTTGCTGTAATGGTTTTGCCACTGGTATGAACAAAATCTTCATACGCTTCCGGTCTGCCCATTTCAATGTAAAGCGATCGGATATTTTCTAAGGCGAGTTCTGCTTCCTCGGTATTGGGATATTGCTGAATTAATTTTTTATACGCAGCTATTGCATCTTCATTCTTGTTACTGTTAGCGCTGGCAATGCCCAACTGTAACAATGCGTTTGGCTTAAACTCAGATTGCTGAGGTTTATTGATGACGTTATTGAGATAAGGAATAGCTTCACGAAAACGTTCATCAGCCATATAGGTTTTCGCAATTTCCATTGCCGCATCAGGAATCAACACACTATTTGGATACACACGCTGAATAGTGTTAAGCAAATCCACTTTTCCTTTACTGTTATTAATACCCGTGATCATTGCTTTTTGATACAGTGCATAATCTGCATTCCGCCAACTGTAATCAATCACCTGCTGATACATGCTGAGCGCCTGTTTAAAGTTTCGTTGCATAAAGTAGCAATCGGCTTGGCGTGTGTACGCATCTTGATCAATATATGGTGAGCTTAATGAAATCTTACCTGTTGCTTTTTGGAAGAAGTTTAATGCCTGGGTAAAATTTTCACGACGCAAATAGCAATAACCCAAATTATAACTGGCTTCTTTAACAGTTGCTTCGCCCAAGCCTGCAGTGCCGCTGCTCAGAAACTTGTGATAATATTGTGTAGCATCATCCAAATTATTATTGCGGTAAGCAATCTCTCCTTTCCAGTAATTTGTTAAAGCAAGAACGGGGGCATTGTAACTATCTTTTAAAATTTTATCTAATAATTCGTCAGCCTGCCTTAATTGCCCATCATTTATTAATTCTGCAGCACGACCGTATAAAATTCTTGGATAAAGTTTTTTAGTGGCTTCACTTCTTTCATCCAAAGATTCAATAAGTGTAAGTGCATCTTTATAATTGCTGGTGCCTGCAAGTAACCCAACAAATAATTCTTTTGCTTCTTTGGTGTAATTGCTGTTTGGATATTGATTCAAAAACTTTTTAAATTCACTGATGGCCACACCCTGGTAGCCCAGCTCATATGAAAGCTTGGCGTAGTTAAACAATGAAACTTCACGCTGTTGCTGATTGCTGCTGTTGCCGGCACAAAATGCAAACGCATTTCTTGCATTTTCTTTTTGATTGGTTTTGAGGTAAGAATCTCCGAGTAAATACATTGCAGTTTGGCTGAGAGAATCCTGCCCGCCGCTCAATTGTTTAAAACCATCAATGGCTTTATTGAGTTGATTGTTTTGATAATAACAAAAACTGAGTTTGTATAAATCATCACGGCTCACTTTTTCTGAACCATTTACATAAGCCTCTAAGTAAGGCAATGCTTTTTTGTAATCTTTCTTTTCAAAATAAGCATGACCCAGCAGTTGTTTTATTTCAATGGCATACAGTACATCATTACGTTTATCAGCCTGTTCGGCAATGCTGATGGCTTTATCTTTATTGCCACGGAAATAATAAATAGATGCCATGTAAAATGGAACAATGCGGCCGTAGTTTGGATGGTTTTGAACCTTTTCAAAACAATTCAATGCTTCATTATACTCTTTATCGGCATAAGCAAGAAATCCATAGTAATAATTTGCATCCAAATAATGAGGATCCATTGGTAACTGCCTGATGGTATTGAACAATGGTTTGGCCTGCGAAAACCGCTTTAAATGAAAATAGCTATAAGCCATTCTGAATTTGGCTTCAGCCACCTGTTCATTGTTCAAACTGCCAATCTCCGCTTTTTCATAATACTCCAGTGCATCGTTAAACTGTTGTTTTCTGAAATAGAAATTTGCCAGATGAAAACTGAGTTGCTGCGTACGGGGTTGATTAAATGCATAACGGATATAATCAATGGAGGGTGACAATACACGTTCATCATTTTGTTGCAACCTGCAGGCCAGAATATAAAAATCAACTTCCTCAACCTGTATGGCATTGTTGACAATGGTTGTAGATTGGATCGATTGCTTCAACTCCAGCAGTACCGGAATAGCGAGGCTGTATTGATCATTTAAAAAATATTCCTGTGCCTGTTTGAATTTGCTGTAAGGATCATTGTTAATGGCCGTGGATTGAGCCTGCGTTTCTAAATTACCGGCGACGAGCAATAGAATAAAGAAGTGTACAAAAAGTTTCATTGGCGGTTTAACGTGCATCATCATCAATTATTTTAAGGACTTTCTTAATTCTCTCTGATGGGTTAAAGGTAGTTGGAGTTGCTTGGTTCAAACACTGTTCCACTTTTTTGTGGATAAAAGATGGAGTTCCGTTAATTTCGTTTTGGCATTTCAAAAACTACAATCGTAGCTATTTGATTTTGTCAATGAAAATTAAAGTTAATTTTAAAAATCAACCTGTTTCTAATCGCCATGAAAAAACTGTTATCCATTAATTATTCCAACACTTCTTTTAACATTTCTTTCTTAGTTCTTCGAGTAATCCTGGGTATTACCATGTGCGTGAACTACGGTTATGATAAACTGGTACATTTTGCAAAGTACAAAGAAGGGTTTACCAATTTGTTTGGAATTGGAAGCACAACGACACTTGCTTTGGTGGTTTTTGCTGAATTTTTCTGTGCCATTTTTGTAACCATTGGCTTATTTACAAGGTTCACCGTTTTGCCGTTGGTGATTTGTATGGGCTATGCCTTTTTTAAATCACACAACGCTCAATTGTTTGGCGATGGTGAGCACGCTGCCCTGTTTCTTTCGGGATATATCGCTATTTTGTTGTGCGGACCGGGGAAAGTGAGTGTGGATGGAATGATTAAATGATGATTTATGTTTGAAAGTTCAACACAAATAAGAGTTCGCTATTCAGAAACTGACCAGATGAACGTGGTATATCACGGGAACTATGCTCAATACTTTGAAGTAGCCCGAGCAGAAGCCATCCGTGAAATGGGAATTACATATAAGGAAATGGAAGAGATGGGAATTGTGATGCCAATTGTGGAATTACATACGAAATTTTTGCGCCCTGCAGTTTATGATGATTTACTTACGATTAAAACTCAATTGAGGGAATTGCCGAAAGACCACCGAATAGAATTTCATCATGAAGTACTGAATGAAGCAGGTAAACTATTGACTGTAGGAAGAATTGTTCTGTACTTTCTGGATGCAAAAACAATGGCAAGAACTGTAATGCCGGAGGCATTGAAGAAACATTTAGAACCTTATTTTACTATTAATGCAAACAACTAAAATAACTGTCTCCATCATTACTATTGGAGATGAATTGCTCATTGGCCAAACGATTGATACCAATAGTGCGTGGATGGCATCAGAATTGAATAAGATTGGTGTATGGGTGAAACGCCGTGTGGCAGTTGGTGATAACCGTGAAGATATTTGGCAGGCACTGGATCATGAATCAACTGAAGCTGATATTATTTTGATCACAGGCGGTCTTGGCCCTACAGCTGATGATATAACCAAACCATTGCTCTGTGATTATTTTGGCGGAAAGATGATTGTGAATGAAGAAGTATTGCAGCATGTAACAACTATTTTCCGGCGTTTAAACAGGCCGCTTATTGAACGAAACTTAAAACAGGCAGAAGTACCTGATGTATGTGAAGTGTTGATGAATGAACGAGGAACTGCACCGGGAATGCTTTTCAGAAAAGGAAAGAATGTTTTTATTTCGATGCCCGGTGTGCCTCATGAAATGAAAGGCTTGATGAGCAAAAAAATATTGCCTTTGCTGCAAGCTGAATTTCAGATGCCGTTTATCCTGCACCGTACTTTGTTAACGGCGGGTGTGGGCGAATCTTTTATTGCAGAAAAAATTCAAAGTTGGGAAGAAGCATTGCCTGAAGCTGTGAAACTTGCTTACTTACCCAATTACGGAATGGTTCGCTTGCGGTTAACTACTCAAACAAATGAAAAAGAAAAAGCTGAGCAGGAATTAGACCGGTTGTTTGTTGAATTGCAGGAACTGGTAAAAGAATGGTTGATTATTGATAAAGATGAGCCACTTGAAAAAGCATTGGGCGATTTGCTCATCAGCAAAAATAAAAGTTTGTCAACAGCCGAAAGTTGCAGCGGTGGTTATATTGCACATTTGCTCACATCGGTGCCGGGTTCTTCATTGTA
>Ga0315908_10004085_pt1 | contig 10538 bp, 3 predicted proteins | sample LakEriMetagenome_12_FD_203520 | JGI IMG/M metagenome (GOLD analysis project Ga0315908, IMG submission 203520) | Freshwater fungal communities from buoy surface, Lake Erie, Ohio, United States - Buoy 4 MA124 | ecosystem: Environmental > Aquatic > Freshwater > Lake > Lake biofilm | place: USA...
AAGACCTGTAGAAAGACAAGAGGAAATTGTTGAATATACTGCTGTTACCAGAAGTGTAGTACATCATCATTTTGCAGATGGACATGTTGAAGATATGAGGATGAGTCAATTACCTGCTGGAGCTAATGTAGTAGGAGAAAATAAGGTCAATAATAACATCGCTCCAGGACCTTAGAGAGTCATTGGAGGAGGCTCAAGAGTCATTGGAGGAGGATCAAGAATCGTCAATAATTAATTACCACAGTATCAATAACCTTAATTGAATAATCAAAATTCATTCAGACCATCATAAAACCCACTTTTAGAAAATAACAATAATTAATAGGCTTAATAATAGAAAAAATAATCCAATATCTAAGATCTTATTGGCGGAAATATATGATTGTGATACTCATTAATATCAATAATATAATTATTTCTATACTTTATATTGCTTATTATTCTATAAAATATTTATCTTTCATTATTTATGACCTCATTCTAAAAAAACATTTTAAAATTGAATAATTCTAAATCTTTTTTAAATGAAATTGAATCTTCATAAAATCAACTTGTTAATTTAATCCATTGTTGTTAAAAACCTTAATATAAAAGAAGTTATCTAGAGGTAAATCAAATAAAAGATTATTGTAAAAACTTGCAATATTTTTAAAAATATGACGAAAATACAATGAATTTAATATGCTAAGCAATGAAAGTATAATAAGTTAAAAAGAAGAATATAGTAATAAAAATAAATACGTACGGAGATTATTTTTATATAATATTATAAGGGACAGTAGATGTATTAGTAAAGAACAATATAAATGATATAGAAATTCAGGAAAATGACTAGATATATATAAAAGATATAAAATCATATCAATAGTAATAATAATTAAAATTCATAAATTAAATTTAAAAAGGGAACTGTTTTGGAGAATTTGCTTTAATTAATAAATTAAAAAGACAAGCAACAATAATAACTAATACTGACTGTGTTTTTGGATTAATTGATAAAAAGGGATATTGTCAAATAATACAAGTAAAAATAATAAGTTAAATATTATATAGAAATAATAAGAAGCAGAATTAAAAGTTCTATTAGATAATCTTAACAATATCTAATTATTCAGTTTAATAAATTTTCGATTAAAAAAACTAATTTGCTAAGTAATGATTGAGCAAGAGCACTTTTCATGGAAATAGAAAGTGTATGATAAAGGAGACCAAGTTGACTATGTTTACTTTGTGATTTCAGGTCAATTTACAGTATTTTAAATATTATTTATTAAAGGTTTTTTACGATTAGCAAGTCCAAAAATAAGATTTAAATGATGAAAATATACTTTAACCCAAAGATCCAAATAAAACTAATATTAATAAAAATAAGATCTACTAGTGTGCTATTTTGACTGAAAATTAAATTTTTGGAGAAGAAGAAATCATTTTGAATCTTGAAAAAAGGATTTATTATATTAAGTGTACTTCATAGAAAGCTAAATTATTTAAAATTGAAAAAAGTGTATTTTATTTTCTATATTTCTAGTTATTTATCAAATACTTATATTCTTAGGCAAAAGTCAAATTATATTTCGATCAAATTTATCTTTAAAGATAAGAAGGAAGAAATAATATATTTGCTTAAAACTATCAATAATTGATATCTCAAGAATAATTAAAATAATAAAATTAAAATCAAATATATTTAATTAAAAAATAAAATTCTCAATAATAATAATAAACTAATCTTAATAATTAGAATTCTATTTTTAATTAATAACAATTGATAGAAATTGATAATGATTTAAATCATTAAATTGATAAAGAAATAGATTTATAAGGAGTTAATAAACTAAAAAATATCAATTTTATGTAAAATTCAACTTATTTTAATAATACTTTTTAAAAAAATTAATAAACTTAATCATAAACTTAATTTAGTTTTAAAATTTAAAGTCAGTCTTTATAATCTACTTAAGTTAATTTTTGAAACAAAAATTTATTTCTTGATGAAAATTAACTATTTAATAATGATTCTTTGATTAAATCTCAAAGCTAAAAAAATTTTAAATTAGATAAAGTTAGATTTCATTTAATTTAAAATGATAAAATCATATAATAAAAAATTTAAAATTAAAATGAAATTTAGTCTTAAGATATTCTATAAAAAAATAAATAATAAAGTTTACAAAAGCTTCCTATAGATAAAATTTAATAAGAATAAAGTTTCATTAAATTATAATAAAGTATTATATAATTTTATAGTTTTAGAAAAAAATAAATAGGAGTTAGATTAATCAAGAAAGGAAATTTAATAAAAAATAATTAATTTACAAGAATTAGAAAGTAAATTGAATCTTTATAAATTTAAACAAGAATAAAAAAAAATAAAGGATTATATCGAAAATAATAATATATTATATAAAAAACAAATTATTTTTTAAGATAATTAAATAATAAACAAACGTAATTTTTGAGATAGATTTTAAATATTAAAATTAAATGAATAATTAATAGATAATTAAAATAAACAAAAATAATAGAAAAATCAATTAACTTAAGCTAATTAAAAATAATCTCTTTATACTTCTTTTTCTGCAAATAATAATAATAATTAATAAATCGAAAAAAAAAATATATAAATTCCTACATAAAATGAAAAATTTTCTATATAATAATGGAAAAAATTTAAGTAAGAAAATTTTTATTATTTTTAAGATATTTTAATTAAAATAAAGAGTAAAATTAATTAATTTTTACAAAATAAATAAAAAAAAAACAAATGAGTAAAGATTTATAATAAATGTGAAAAACATAATTAAATATTTATAAATTCAAAAATTTTCATTGTTTATTTATTAAATTAAATACTAACATTATTCTACATTCTTTCTAAAAAATAATTTTATTTAAATAATTATAAATTTTATTTATTATTAATATTAAATACTTCGAATAAATATCCCAATAGGTTAGAAAATTTTTTTTTTCATAATCTAAAACTTCAATTAATCTAAATTAAATATTTATTATTTACTTATTTAAAGTATTTTATATATTAATTTTGAGATTTTGTGAAAAAGTTAAAAAATCTTAATTTTATAGCTATCTTTAGAAAAAGCTTTTAACTTTTTATATTTAAGGATCGTTTATTTTTTCTACATAAAATTTATTGTTAAATTAATAGAAGATTTCAAAGCATAAACCTATTTCATTAGCATCTAAAAGTTAATTTTATTTTAAGTCAATTGTTTCAAAAATAAAATTTATCACTGATTTTCTATTTACTTCATCTAGAATCTTCAAATGAGGAAAAATTTCCTATAATTAATAAATAAAATAAATTACAATAAGTTTTAATTAAAAATTGTCTTAACTTATTACAAATAAATCGTCAGAATCAAATATATAATCTATAATACTTTCAGTATTGTAATTTTCATATTCATATAATCTTAAAAATGTTTAGATTTAAACTAGTATTTTTTTATCGAAAACAGCTTTTTATTAAATCTCATTAATATAATTTTGTAACTTATCTAAATTCTCATAACAACAAATGTTTTTTTAATTTATATCGTTATTTTCTTAAATTTTATTCAGTTATAAAGAAGTTTTAACATTATCGTAATTTTAAATCATAAAATTAACTAAATTTTATTATGAAGTTCTTAAAACCTATTAGTTTGAATTTTACAAACTAAATATTTTTTTTTCGATTTGATTTTCATAATTATCTTAATTTTGATTCGTCAAATCAAAATTTTTTATTGTTATTTATGATTATTAAATTTCATTATCATTTTATTTAATAAAAAAATGAGTAAATTATTCTTTTTTATCATTAATTTCTTAATTAAATAATTCTTATTATTTTTTCTTACTATTTTTATTATTTATAGTTTTTTAATGGCTTTAACATGAATGATATTCATTTAAATTAATAAAATTATTATTTTCTAAAGTGGCTTACTATATATCATTATTACTTGATTTGTAAAAACTTGTATTTAAATATTTTTTTTAGTTTATATAGTCTTGAAATGATTTATATGTTTAATTTTTCTAATTTAAAGTTTAATTAGTTTGACTAGAATCATAATTTGAAAAATCTTATTGAATGTTATCATGTATCTTTTTTATGCTATTTTTTAAATTCAAAGAAAAGCTTCTTCTTAAATTTAAACTATCATTTTCAAAAGAATCCTAATTTTATTACTTATCTTCATAAATTTCCTTTGAGATTTAAGTTTACTTATGACAAATTTCTACTTTTTAATTTATATTATTTATCAATTATAAATCAAAGTCTGAATCTTTTAACACTAATTATCTTATTACTATAGCATCTTAATCACTTTAATATGAATATTCTTATTCTTCTTCTCTATTAATTTTATAAAATTGTTAAAACTAACTTTATTAAAATTATTATTATTATTATTATTATTTTTAATTTTAAGAAAAATTATATTATTAATAAATTTATTTTTCAATAGAATTTTCACTAATAGTTAACATAGATTAAATGGTTTAAATAGTTGGTTTATTTTAGGGATTATTTGGTTTTTAATCGAATTACTTAATACTATTTTATAAATTTTGTGATTTTTCTTAAGACATCATACATTCAAAATTAGGTGATTTTAATATATTTTATTAATAATTATTATTATCAGATTAGTTAATATTTACACTAAAAATATTAGAACTTTAATTATATGAACTAAATTAATTACAAATATTATTATTAGAATCATATAAGTTAATTATTTTTTATTTACATTTATTATTTAAACCATTATTTAATATCTAACTCTATTTATTGTTTTATTAAGATTAAGAAAAATAGTTTTCATTTTAATCATTATTTTATAATATATCTTTTATACTGTTAACTGTTAATTTATCAGTTTTATTATTTTATTCGAATTATTCTTAATCTTATTGTTGATAATTTTTAACATTATATTATTAGAATTGATTAGTTATATCTGAAAGGAATAATTATTAATAAGAATTCATATATTAATCTACAATTTAAACGTCATTTTCATCAACTTCTATTGATTATTCTAAAATGACATCGTTTGTTTCTTTATTTTATTACTAATTAAATTAAATATCGTTAAAATCATTATTTTAACTATTAAATTCATTAATTTGATTTAAAAGATTTTTAAATATTAATTGAATTTATTGATTTTCTTCTTAGTTAATATTAAATAAATTAATATCTTAATTTCCAATAATATCGTAAATAGATATTTATTCATCAATAACTACATTTTTAAGAATATCTTTATCTTTTTATGAAATTTCTAAAATAATAATGAATGATTGATACCCTTGCACGAATCAATATAATCTAATTATTACTAAAGATCATGCTAATAATTATCTATATTGTATTCAGGTTCCTTTATTTAATGAATTTACATTAATTAATAGTTAATTATAAGAATATAAAATTTAAATCAAAAATATATAATTCAGTTAGTATTTATAAACTAGTATAAATTATTTAAAAAGGATATTTATTTATATATGGAATAATAATAATAAAATTAAATAGAAAATACGTTTAGTCCTTTTAAACTATCAATTTTATCATCAATAGGAGTGTTAATAGGTGACATTTTAGTGTACCCACTAGACACTTTGGCAGTTCGATAAAAAGTGAATAAATAAACTTAAATTTACAGTACATATAACGAGATGAAAATGATAATATAAAAAGAGAATTTTTTAAGTCTTTATAGAGGATTTAATACAATATTAGCGTCTACTCTATTACCATCAGTTATATATTTTTACAGTTATGAAAGTATGAACCGATTGGGGAAGGAAATGATAAAAAAGAATAATAGTGATAATGTAATGAAAAAGAGACAAGTATGCTTAGTTCCTTTAGTGAGTTCTGCATTAGCGGAACTGTTATCACTATTAAGCTATTTACCTGTGGACATAGTGCGAACTAGACTGTAGCTGAATGATTGTAATTATTAATACAGATCATTAATGAGTGGATTAAGAGAAGTAAAGTAAAAGGAAGGAATTCTTCGGATGTATAAAGCGAGTCATTTATACATAATTAACAATATCAGCTTCACCTGTTTGTAATTCTGGATGTATGAACTTCTCCGCATCTAAATTCTTCAACGAAGGACTTCATCAATGGATTAGACTTAGATGACTATTTAAGAAACTATAGCTGTTTGTCTATTTACTACCACTCTAGCTACCATTGTCACCAGTCCTATCGATATTGTCTTTACCAGACAATAAATACTTGACTCTAGAAACTCTCTCTTATCTGGAACTCAGATTTTCAAAGATATTCTCAAATATGAAGGACCCTCTAGCCTCTTTAAAGGTTTATAAGCCAAAACTCTTTAAGGATGTATGATAGCTTTGACTGTTTTACCTTTATATGAACATTTTAAAGCTAAATTTGGAGTCAATTTCCATATTGACTTATGACTTTTATAATATTCTTATTTTATTTTAATTCACTCTTATACTTACATATTTAACTTATATTTTAAAAATAATCATTTTTATTTTCAAATAACTTATTTTTGTATAGTAATTTTAGATATAAAAGATTTTTTTTATATATTTTTTAAATAATGTTTTTAAATTATTTATTAAGTATATTAACTTAAAATAATAGGAGAAAAATGAAGAATAATGTAATTATTAATTATTGGATGAAATATGAATTTAAAAAAAGAAGTATAAATTGAATAAAAGTTAGAATAAAAAGATAATGATTTTAAATGATGATTAAAGTGATAATGAATTTATTATAATTAATAAATAATAATTAAAAGATGATTAGCATATATGTATATATAGGGATAGATTGATATCGTTACCCTATAAATATAATTGGGAAGTGATATCGTTGCCCTATTATAAAAGATAAATAATAGGGATAGATATCATGATAAAGATCATTATTGTACATCATCATCTTCCTGTTGGATATTAAAGTATTTGAGAGTATAAGTGTTCTTGGAGGAAGCAATGACATGGAGATAGTCTCTGAGTTAGTTCTTTTTGAGGTATTTCTTAGATAAATACTTGAGATACCTCTTGCTGAACTGGACTGAGAAACTCACAGTGATCTGTTTACCATCACTAGACAGACTTAAGTTCTCCCCAAAGTTCCCTGTTTTTCCATCCACTTTAATCCTCTTCCTCAAAAACTCCTCAAAGTCTTTTGTTGTTAGCACTTTGTCTTCCACTGGCTATGAGCAATCTATTATTAATTTCTATATAGCATTCTTGCTTTTCACTTCTACTCTCTTTTTCAATATTTTTGGCATTTCTAATAAAAGATTTTATTATTTATATCTTTTTTATCTGATATACTTAATATTTTAAATCATGTATATATATATTCATATTTTATTTATTTTATATTTTATATTCATGTTATAAAAGGAAGTGGTATTAAGAAGTAAAGTTTATACTGTTTATTCATCAGAAAGGTAAGAAAGAATGCAAGTTTATTTTAAATTAAACGAATGTACTTAATTTTTAATATAATTTAATAATAGAATTTTAAGAGTGTTATTCAAAGTGTACAACTTTTGATGAAGGAGAAAATTATGCTTGTAAAAAAGAATGTGAAAAAATATTTGATTTATATGAAAAATTATTAGCACCTTAATATTAAGATTAGCCAGAAAGATTAGATATGGAAGTAAGTGGATTACCTAGTTTTAGATCAAAAAAAAGAGAAGATAGAAAGGGTTTGTATTATAGCATATTTTCATACTGATAATGCTTTTCATTATATATTGTCACCATATATTACTAATTATAAGTCATATAAAAAGTATAATATATTGTGTATTATGAGAATATTGAAGAATAAATTATTAATTGGGTAAGCTTTATTTGTTAAATAATTGAGATATTACACTCCTTTATCTGCAGAAGACTATTTATTTAATTAAAGAGACTCTTTACTAAAATAGAAAAGAATAAGGACAGAATTAGAACCGCTACCTAACTCAAGTATTTTTAATAAATAAAATTATAAGATCATTCGGAAGGGACAACAGATAGAATCCAACTTATAGGGATCCCTTAATATAGAGATGAAATGAGTCAAAATATAATGGAGGATGACTTTATGAAACTATTACGATTAGAGAAGCCGGATTTGATTTTCCTATAGATAGATCCTTCCCGATTTATAAGTAGACAAAGATTTATGGCTCATAAATGTGCTTTGAATGAGGAGGAGGATTATGATGTAAAAGGGATTGAGTAGAATGATCCTCATGCTCCAGAGAGTTGGGAAGAAACTGTAGTTAATCTTAATGTCTTAGATATGTTGAATCACAATCAAGTATACTCCAAGTTAGATCTCACTTATTCCTTCGCTACTTACAGTCATGTCGCTTATTAGGGAATAGAAGACTTTACTAATGATCATTAATCTGATCTTACATAACCTTTTATTCAATCTATCACTAATCATATTTTAGGTCCAAATTTTAATACCAATTATTATTCCATTAATTAGGCTCTTTATACTTCCTTAATGGCCAAGCACAGAGTTATGTTAGGAGCTATGCCCGAAACTCTATACAGATAAATATTAGGTTTTATATTATATTACTATTTTATCATATTATCATAATATAAAAAAAATAAATGTAAATAATGAAATAGGTAATAGTATAACTTTAGAAGAACTTTAAGATTTTTTCCGATTTATTTTAGATAAGATGGAATAAATAGATGAAAAAATAAGTATAAAGGAAGCGAGTTTAAGATTTATCCCACATATATTGCAGACTCCTAAAGATTTATATAAAACAGCAATGATGAAAGAAGCATTTCAATGTTCAGTAAACATGGTGTCTTATGTAGAGATGCCTCATTACATTCCTATATAAAGATACTGGGAACCAGCTCCTTATGGTATAAACTTCAGTGAAGCTACGAGAATCCCTTAGAGACTGAGAGGGGAGACAGATGAAATGTTAATTGAAAAGTAGGCATTGTTGGATGTCATGTTATAGACCAGAGTCTGGGCCCAAAAACACATTACCAATCCTTTTCCTTATTTGATCAATGATGTCACCAAAGTAGACTCCACTACTCTTAAGTCTATGAAAGATACCTTTAGACTCAATTTATTTAAATATTAATCTTATTTAGAACAATGTCAGCTCTAAATACATACTAATATAGATAGAAGGTAAATCCAGACCTCTAATTTTAAGTTGCCAGATATTTAATTTAACTCTTAACTTAAATTAAAATGATTTCATATTCTTTATTAAATTTAGCATGTATTTTTATATTCTTTGTTATTTATAAATTATTATTCTGCTAAATTTTATTTTTTATTATTTTATTAAATTAATATTTTATCAAAATATGTTACACTTACATAATTTGTTACATACTATTTCATCGCATTCCTTTTTCTTATTTCTTTTTATATCAATTTTTTTATCTTAATTAATTTAATCAATTTAAAATTTATTTTATATAGTTAAGGTTTGTTTTTAATAATTTTCAATATTTTATATTCCTACTTTTATATCATCTTAAGTTTTTTAATTTTCAATAAAAAAATTTTAATTTCCACCCAAATTTTATTAGTCATTTATATTAGAAACAAGTTTTTAATCTAATTAGTCAACAAGATAATTTATTTCTTATAAATAAATGTTTAGTTTTTATAATTTCCTTATCCTAAAATATTTGAATAAATTTACTTATTATTTTTTAATTCTATATTATTTTAATTTATTAAATCTTAATTTTATATTTATTTATTTTGTTCATCTATTTTATCATATAATTAATTATTTGTTGCTTTAATTTTATCTAATCCTAATAATATTTTATTTAATTATTTTTATTTTTCTTATTTTAATTTTAAAAATTCATCAGTTTTTATTTATTTCTAAAATTAAAAATAATAAATACTTTTTCTTATATTTATTTATTTTATTATTATTTATCATTAATTATATTAATATAATATTCTTAATCTTATTATTTTAATTTTTTCAATTATTTTTTTTAATTTGCTTTTTGACAATAGTTTAAATCAAACTTATATTGCAAATATTTCTTATCACATTTAAAACATATATGATAAAATTTTCTATTACCATCGAATTATGGATTAATCCTTTTTTTATTTAAATGGTTTTTACAGCATTGAAATCCACAAAACTTGCTTAAAATAAAATAAATATATTACCATCAAACTCTATTTATTATATTTATTTCAATACTACAAATTTAACAATTTTTGTTTGTCTGTTTATTTTTTTTATTATATAAATTTCTAAAAGGAACTTAAATATCAATATTAAATTAATTTTCTATATTGAAATCATCATTTTAATTATATTATAATGTAGTTTGCATTTAGTAAAATAATTATGAGGTCTACTTGTAAATTTTTAAATATTTAAGTAGCCTAAATTAATTCTATTATAATTATATATATTAAATTTAATTAATATAATATTATTTTTAAAAAAAAAATAGTTAGTTATCATTTTTTT
>Ga0315908_10004089_pt1 | contig 10535 bp, 3 predicted proteins | sample LakEriMetagenome_12_FD_203520 | JGI IMG/M metagenome (GOLD analysis project Ga0315908, IMG submission 203520) | Freshwater fungal communities from buoy surface, Lake Erie, Ohio, United States - Buoy 4 MA124 | ecosystem: Environmental > Aquatic > Freshwater > Lake > Lake biofilm | place: USA...
TGCTTCTCGTAAATATAAAATTATATTTTTATAAGCTATTTTGATAGGTTATACTGCTTTAAGTATAAGTGTTTAAGATAAAGAATTTTAATATTTTGATTATATTCTAAAAAAACCTGCATAATTAGAAGATTTAAATTAATTATTTTTATAAATAATTAATGACCAATTATGTTTAAAATCAAACGATAAAGAAATAAAAACAATAAAAAAAATGTTTGTAATTTCTGATTGAAATTAAATTTTAATATTTTAAACAATAAAATTTTCATAATAATAAAATTAATTAGTTTAATATAATTAATCAATCCTATTAATTTTCAATTTCATCTTGTTTTAATGTAACTATATTTTAAAATTTATCTCCAAATCTTTTCCACAATTTAACTTGATTTTTCTCATCAGAGGCTGCCAATACTGTTGCCATTAAATTCCAACTAATTCTCCAAACTTATAATTATCTATCAGATTCATCTTTTAATTAATACATTTTTTTGACAATAAGCTGCTTTTCAACATCATTATATTTTAATTACCATACTTTGATCTTAAAAAATAATAAAGTTTGATAAATAAATATAAATTACTCCATCTTTTCCACAAGAAGCTAACAAATCATAGCTCCTACCATTTAACTAAGCCCAGGAAACATCATAAACTGCTCCTTAATGCCCTAGATTTTATTCATTAGAATCCTAAAACAAACCTTGAGGATAATTTAAAATACTCAATTAACTCCACTTATTATTGAGAAAATAATAAATACTTAAAAAAGTATTTTAAAGCTATTATTGTTATTACTATTATTGCTAAACATTTCCCAATAAGTTCAAATTACTACTAACAGAATGATAAATTTACTTATTTGTAGTCTTAATATCCATATCTTGATAACTATCTTAATTCAAACTATTTTCACTCAAATTATTATTATTATGAAAAGAAGTACTTTTATCCTTACTAGCTACTACAATCATAGGAGGATCAAAAGGATTTTTATTCCAACTAATGCTATTGATTCCCCATGAACTTGCTTCAAATTCATACTCTTATCTCCATGATGCTAAATTCATAATATCTGGAGCGACATAAATTCTAATAGAACCTTCACATGAAGCTGCTGCCAACATTAATCCTAAATTCTTAGGCGCAAATTTAATATCTTCTACCGATTCTTTTATATCGAAAAGTTTTATTTTTGAGATCCAATTCGATTACAATTATAGTTGTTGTTGTAATTATTGTTATTATTGTTATAAAAGTGAGAATTATGGATTTGAGTTTATTATTGGAGATTATTCATCGATATTTAAATTAGGGTTGGTGTTGTTTTTGAACAGATGAGAAATAATATTTGGTTTACGTTCTTCCCATATATTGACTGATTTATCATAACTGCAAGTTGCCAGAATATTACCGAAATCAGGGTGAGCCCATTTTACTTTCCATATTGGACCATCATGGGCTATGAATTCACTATTTAATATCCATTTGTCATTTACTTTGTTATATATTTTTACTTTACGGTCAGAAGAGCATGTTGCTAATCTATTTCCGTATAGGTTGAAAGATAGATCATGTACTGTGTCTTAATGAAAACTATCTATTATTTCGTACTTTTTATTGTCTATTATTTCTTGTTTTTTCATTAATATAAATTTAATAATATTATTATTAATTGAGTTATTATTATTATTTTATTTTTAATATTATATGAGTCATTATTATTATTAGTTCTTTTGAATTTATAATTTATCAAAATTATATTTATAATCACACTTTTTGTAAAACATAAGCCATATAGAAACATTTTCTTTATAAGAAATCTTAATTGATTCTACTTCCTTTTAATCCACTAAACTTTTTAAAAAATCCTCTTAATAAAACATTAACATTTTAGTCAATTAAATCTATCTTTCTTTATTCATCCATAGCAAGAGCCTTCAAAATATTAGGAGTAATGTCTTTTTTTTCTACAATTTTCTAAAATAAAATAATAATAAAATTAATAAAAAATAATTCAAAATAATGAAATAAATATTAATAAATATAAAATAATAATTACTAATCCAGTGGAAGTAAGATCATTTTCAAACTGTTCTAGATCATTAGCATCTCTAAAATCAGAAATACTAAAATATCCACCTTACTTGAGCATATTAGTAACTTGTAACACAAATCCTTAAAAATTTCCATAACAATGACTGCTTTCAATATTAATAATAATGTCTACTTCTATTTCTTTCAATTATTAAATTTTATCTAATTTCTCACTATCTCCCTAAAAAAACGAAAGATTTTCTAAAGCATAAGCCTATTAACAAAAATCCACCTAATTTTAACTATAATCTATTCCAACGCTTTTCTTAGGCTTCATTGTTCGAGTCAAATACTCCAATCCTCCACCTAATAAATTATTTATATAATTTTTTTAATGTTATCGTAACATTTTTGATTTATAATCATAAAATTTTTCTAATAGTTTTTTTATATATGTTAGTTTAATTTAATACTATTTCATTATTTTCTATATTATTGATTATATAAATAATATAATTAAATTTGATAAATTACCTCTGCCACTTCCGACTTCAAAAATAGTAAGATTATGCAAATGATTTAATTTTGAATGACAACTAGCTACAAACTTATACATTTATAATGGGTACCTTTCATACTCATCTTCCTATTACAAATCGTCAATATAAATTCCATTTTCCTTATTAATATCCGCATAACCATAATTCATGCACTTCCACTTAATTTAAGGATAAAGGAAAACCATCATATCATACATTAATTGCCATAGTAATTTCCTCAAATAATCACTTTTGTAAAACAAGTAATCATAAATTTTGTAATAAATATCCAATACTTTTTCCTTAGCAGTTGTGTATTTAAATATTAAAAATATTATCAACATTAAAGGAAAGTTCATTATTAGTAAGGGAATCCAAATAAAACAAGTCACAAATAAAAAGCTTATAATAGAGATTGTCATGCAAATTAATAAAATAAGGATAGAAATTGATTTTACAGAATTTAAGTTCACTTTTTTGTTTTCCAGAATTTATTCTTCTTTGTTTTCCATTTGTAGATATTTTAAATATTATTATAATTTATATCTAGTAATCTTATTAGAATAAATATTATAAATAAATTAAATATTATCATGAAAATTTTTACTTAATTAAATATTATCTTGTATTTTTTATTATTATTAATTAATAAATGTCATCATGCATATTATAAAGTTGCTGTAAATAATGAATCTGGTCCTTTATCTTAAGGTAAAGTTTGAAAAAAACAATTATTATTTACAAGTTTCATTTTAAAAGTTTTACAAAAATATTCCACTTATTCTTAATTTTCTTATTTTAATAAACTACAAGTCATATATACTAAATATCCATCTTTTTTCATAAACTTTAATGCTTTTTTCACAATCTCTCTTTATAAATTAACAAGTTCAACTAAATCATGAGATTATAATTTATATTTAATATCCGGATTTCTTCTTAAAGTGCCAGTCCCTTTGATAAAATATATATATTAGTAATTAATATAAAAATAATTGAAATATTATTAATGATAATAATAAATAAAACCTATATTAATAATTATAATAATAGTGATAATAATAAAATTAATAATAAATTGATAATTTAAAATATGATTAACCTGAACAAGGAACATCACAGACCAACCAATCAAATGCCCTTTTTTTTAAATTGCTGTCATTAGAATGATACTAAACATTATTTACAGGGTTTCTACTAAACCTTTTTTAAGCTTTCTTCAAAGCAAATTGATTAACATCATGTAAATATAGTTGCCCTGTATCTTTCATAAAAGAACTAAACAGTAATGCTTTTCCCCCTGCTCCAGCACAATAATCCAATACTTATTATCCTTTATTATTTATTATATTTTATATTTAATTGACATTATTGAATATTTATTTTACACAATTATATATTAATTTTACACAATTTAATATTAATTTATATAATTATCTATTTGTATTTATTTTTAATTTACCAGGCTGACAGTTGACTTGCATAGCTGCTAATTAACTCGCTTCATCTTAAAATTCAAAGAGTCCTTTTTTGAATTCTTCTAATTCATATAAAGATAAATAATCATCATTTCTCAATAAATTTAAACCTAATCTTGATTATTTAGTGTATTCAAAATAAAGTTCATATTTTTAATAGAATTATTTTTTAAGTTATTCTGCTGAAATTAAAGTTGGATTTACTCTAATTGTTATTGGAGCTGCTTTGTTCATTAATTAACAATACTCAAAAGCTTTTTATTCTGTAAATTATTCAGAAAATTAATCATAAAGATATTTAGGACAGCTTGCTATTATATTACTTATTAGTTATTTAAATTATTTACTTTGCTATAGCTTTATTTTATTTATTATTTAAATACTTATCGGATTTATAAAGTTAATAAGCTTCTTCCCATTTTGCAGGTTTTTATTTACATAAATAATCCAGATAATATTTTTCTCATAAAAGTTAATAGGTTTGATTATATATTGTTTATTTTTATTTATGATCTAAATTTTTATTACTCATAAAATATTCCTTTAGATGTTTATCAAAAGGCTTGCTTTTTAATCCTTAATTTATTACGGCTTCAAAATTATTGAGAAGATCTATTATAATATAATCTATCTTTTTCATATTATATTGATAATAATTAATATGTTTATTTTCATATAATATTGGCATTAATATAATATATATAAAAAATTTTAATTTACATATTAAAAAAACTAAATAAATATAAATTTAAGTGATAAATGAAAAAAATAAATTAAATAAGTTAATAAATTATAAAAATGGAAAATAATGACAATAAATATAAATATTAGTAATAAGTTGTATTAATTAAATTTAATATGATCACAATCTGCTTTAAAGAATCTAACTTTAAGATTAATTGTATTATTTAATATTTTTATTCTATGCTCCAGATATCTACTCAGCAAATTTGACAACCTCAATAATCTACTAACAAATAAGTTTAATCTACTCATCAGGCACTGCTTTATGAATAGGCATATATAGAAAATTTTTAAAGAATGCATTAGTAAGATTAACTTAACTCTGCTAATACTTAAACCCAACAGGATCTCCAATTACTTATAATTAGGTAGCTCCCTTATAAGCATCTACACCCCTCTTGTTAAGTTCCTCATAGCAAAAGTCTACTTGATTTTCAGGCACTAAAATAGGGAAGAGCCAGAAAGCTCTATTATTAACCTTGTTACCAGGCACTTTTACTCCATTTTTCATCAAATAGTCTTAAGCATTTAGTTATTTTATTGTTGCAAGCATTGTCTCGCTGTTTTGATAAGTAGTTAATCTAATATTATTATACATTAATAATATTATTTTCATAATTAATGTTATCATTGATAAATAATCTTATTATTGATAATTACCTATAGCATAATAAATAAAGCATTGCCATCGGAGCCTGTTATCTGAATTATGATAAGAAATCATCAGAACCAGGAAACCCTCTTACTAATCCTATCATTTTCTCTTTATAATCCATTTTAAAAATATTAACAAGTTTTCTAAGACTACTATTGCCAAACTAAGTATTAAGTGCGAAAATAGCAAACAAATTCTTGAAAATCCTGTTTCTAAAAAAAGCATTGGACAAAGGCTAATAACTATCATAAATATCCTTAATCTACTAAAACTTCTCCTTATTATTTCTTACAATTAAGATGGCCCCTCCAAAAGCTGTACAAGTCTTAATGGTTCCAAAACTAAACATCGAAAAATTAGCATTCATATTTCCTGTATATTTCAACCCCTTAAAACTTTCAGCAAGATCCTCAATAATTATTAATTAATTTTATTTAGCCCAATCAATAAGCACATTGCTCTAATAATCACATCCATAAATATAACTAATAATAATAGCTTTTGTATTTTTGGTAATTCTTTATTATAATTAATCTAGATTAGGAGGAGCTAAAGTATCAAAATCTATTTGGATAGGGACAGGAATAAGAGAGTGATATCGGACTATTTATGCCATGGATGGGATATTGATACAGGTCATCAGTATTTCACTGCCAGGAGAGAATGAGTAAGATTAAAGGATTAGGTCTAGTGAGGATCGGACGCATAGGTTGCTTAATAGTTATTCAGAAGAGGCGTCTTTTAAGAAGCAGGACGATATTTTTTCATCTAGCGAGGATCGGGAATGGGATTTGAATAAACTTTTAGACATTGACAGCAATTAGAATAATTGGATGTCGATGTTGATAGAGGCAAACGGGATTAGTTTATTCTGTTTTCTCATTATATTATTATATTTTTATTCTATTTTTAAATTTATTTTAAGTTTGTTACAGAAGAGAGATTATTTAATAAAAATTTTGATTTTTAATTTTATTTTTATTTTATATATTTTTTTTATTTATATTTTATAAATTTAGTTATATATATATATAATAATTATCTAATATTAAATTTATATGGGAAACAAGTTTTGTGAATAAAATATTTGTAACTTTGATTCTAATCATTAAAATGAATTTTATATTTAATAAATTAAAGAATCCTAAAAAAAGTATAAATAAAATATTGAATCCTAAAATAATAATAAGAAATTATAGATAAATTAAAATTATATATATATTTAATAAAATAATTCTATAGATAAATAATTATCTATTACAAATCTATTAAACAGTATTTCTAATTAATAAGATAATATTAATGAAATTAATGAAAATTAAATTTAAATAATTAATATTAAATAAAATTCATAAGAAAATATTATTTATAATGATGGATCAATATTATAAAATTTATAAATTAATAAAAATAATATTTCAAGTAGTGAATTATATTAACTCATCTAATAAGAATAATAAAATATAAAAAATTCCATAAATCATGTATAAAACTTTCCATAATCCTTATTATTTTAAGATTTTAAAAAATTAAGACGCAATTAAATAAAATCTAATTAATTAATAAGTTAAAATAAATTATTTTTGCAAATATAAAGATAAAAAACTTTAGAAGAATTTGAATATTATAAATCGAAATATTTTTAATAAAAAGCATAATCAATAAATACGAATGATTCATTTGAATCTAAACAATTAAAAAATAATAAAGTTATAAATCATTTTTTATGATTCTAATAACAAAGATGTGATTTTGAAGAAAAAAATAAAATAAATAAAATAATTGTAACTAACTAATTAAAGAATATTTATAAATCATGTAGAAATGAAAAATAAGATAAAAGAGGCTCAAACGGTACATCAATTAAATTTTAAAATCTTTTAAATTTAAAATATGTGAACATTTAAGATCACTATGAATTAGGAAAAGCAATTGGAAAAGGAAGTTTTGGAAACGTAATTATAGGTCAAGACAAAAAAACAGGAATAAAAAGAGCAATAAAAATATTACCATTAAATAGTCAAAATAAAAAACAGATAAATAAAATATTCTAGGAAATAAATTTAATAAAAAATTTGGATCATCCTTATATTATAAGAGTTATAGAATCATTTCAGGATGAAGAAAAAATATATATTGTATTTGAGTACATAATGGGAGGAAATTTAAGTCAAATAATTAAAAATGAATAGATATGTACTTGGCAAGAAGCAGCTGATTATATTAAATAGATTTTAATAGCTGTTGCTTATCTACATTCTTAAAAAATAGTGCACAGGTATATTATTGTACCATTTTATTATTATATTATTATTAACAATTTATATTATTTTTATATTGTTTTATTTTTTTCATAATAAATTTATATAATTTGATATTATTTCAATAATCGATAGGGATATCAAGCCTCAAAACATAATGGTAGTAAGTTCATGGAACAAAAGCTAATAAAATAGTATAAAGATTATTGATTTCGGAATTTCTTGTGATTATTCAAATGTAAATCTTAATAAAATAGTTGGCACAACTTTTTATATAGCTCCAGAAGTTCTTAGATAAAATTATACAGAAAAATGTGATGTTTGGTCAATAGGAATTATCGCTTATTAGTTATTAACCAATAAATTCCCTTATAAAATCTAAAACAATACAAATATTCTTAATTTTATTAAAAATACCAAACAAATTGATTTTGAACCTATTTAAAATCTTAATGTTGATCCTTAATTTATAGAATTAATTAAATGTTTATTAGATACATAATTCAGAACAAGAGTCTCAGCTAAATAAGCTTTAGAGCATATTTTTTTTAAAAAAATACAATAAAATGTTAATTTTAATAAATAAATTGTTAATAATATGTTCACATTTACTGTAATTTATAATACATATTTTTTTTATTTTTAATTAGAAACCAAATGATTTTATTAAATCTATCATGTATTTAATAATTCATTATTTTATTAATGATTATGATAAAAATTTAATTTCTTGATTATATTTGAGTTTAGATAAGGATTGTTAAGGAGAAATCAGTTTTGATTAATTATTAAATGGATTGATTAAATTTTACAATATAAAAAACATTGAAAAAATAGAATAAAAATGTAGAAAAATATTTAAAAATGCTGGATTAAATAATGAAAAAAAATTAAATTATACTTTATTTCTTATGATGACACTTGATCATAAATTTATTATAAATTATAATAACGTTTAAAATGTTTTTAACTTTCTAGATAAAGTAATTTTAATTATAAATTCAAGGATAAAAAAGGAGAAATAAACTGTCAAAATTTTCAGTATTTTTTTGGAAAAAATATAAGCTAAAATAATAATTGGAATCTATAATTTCTTTAATTAAAAAATAATTTAGACAAGATTAATTTCCAATCTTTCTACGAATTTATTCAATAAGCGTGATCATTAATTAATATAGTTATTTATAAATTAATTATTAAATATAAATGAATAATTAACAGTCGGTTGAAAAAGATTTTGAATAATCTTTTCATAATAAATAAAGTAAAAAATTTTTTAGAATTAATATTAGCCGCTAATGTTTATGATGATATTATAAATTTCATTAAATCAAAGTAAAACACTGAGTCTAATCAAAATCGATAAAATAATAGAGATTTGACAGTAAATATATTTTTAAAAAAAATAGAATAATAATTAAAAAGAAAATGATTGAATTTAATTAAAATTATAAGAAGCTAGAATTCAAGTAAAATTATTTTAGTTTTATTATAAAGGACGAAGAAATTAAACAGCATAAGCTTTTAGATGAATTCAAATAAAATTCAAAACTGATAAACTAAAAAATAAACAAAAGAAAAAAGCTTTAATAAGAATAAGATAATGTTAAATCGATATTGTTAAATAATTATTAATAGAATAACTAAAAAAAATAAATTAAATAAATTAATGAACCAGAAGATTTATTGAAAATATAGGAAGATGCATTTATTATTCCATAAATAGATATATCAAATGAAAAAGAGAACTAATTTATTAACTGCCTCCAAAAATATTAGAATTGATTAGACTTAGGTTAAATAAGATAAATATTAAGAAGTGAAAATTTTAAACACGGATTTAATGTTTGGTATTAATCAAAAATATAAGAAGATTCAATGTCAAATGTAGTAAAAGATAATGAAGAAGCTTTATGGTTGATTTAAAATTTATCTGCTTCTAATAGATGATTAATGAAATTAAACTAACTTCAATTATATCATGAAATAAATTACTAATTCGATTTGAATAGCAAATTGGAATGCAGAGATATTCTAGATATAATAAGTGGAGTGCATCTTCATTCTTTAATGGATTTGAACAATAATCAAATGCAAGATGAATATTAAGAAGATGATTTTATTAATTAATAAGCCTTATCAAATTCTCTTTTTTTCTAAAAATCTATGGATAAAATCGTATATTTTATTAATTTATTTAAATAGATCAATATTGATGATCAATTATTAAATAGTATGAATTTTTAAGTTAATATTCAAACTAATCCTTAAATTTAAAATTAATTAGATAACTTTAATTAGCTTAATTAATAAAATCAAGTCAATTAACTCTAAATTAATGAAGATTTGTAAATAATCAAGTAATTATTTCTTAATATATAAGTAAATAAGATCAAATTTATTTTCAAATCAATTAATTTTTCGATTAGCTTAAAAATATTAATTTTAAGGGTAGTAATTCTTTAATTTAACAAAAAAATATTAAAGATTTAATTAATGATATTTCAAAATAACTTGAAAATTTGTTTTTGCTTATTATTTAAGATGTCAAAGAGATTCAAAATTACGTTGTTACTAATCCGACATTATTTGAGAATTAAAAATAAATAAATATTAAGTTTATAAGAAATAATAACAATTTTAGGTAAATTTATTAGTTTCTTATAAAAAATATTCAACTTCTGAATGATCAATATGTTTCTTATGAGTCTAAACATTAAATGTTTACAACTTATTTAAAATTATATAAAGAATATTTAAGTTATAAAGATTTATCTATTAAAGACTAAGTTTCTTCTAAATTTAAAAAAAATAAGGA
>Ga0315908_10004096_pt1 | contig 10531 bp, 5 predicted proteins | sample LakEriMetagenome_12_FD_203520 | JGI IMG/M metagenome (GOLD analysis project Ga0315908, IMG submission 203520) | Freshwater fungal communities from buoy surface, Lake Erie, Ohio, United States - Buoy 4 MA124 | ecosystem: Environmental > Aquatic > Freshwater > Lake > Lake biofilm | place: USA...
TGATAATATGATAATATGATAATATGATAATATGATAATAAGATAATATGATAATATGATAATATGATAATATGATAATATGATAATAAGATAATATGATAATATGATAATATGATAATATGATAATATGATAATATGATAATATGATAATAAGATAGTATAATAATATGATAATATGATAATATGATAATATGATAATATGATAATATGATAATATGATAATATGATAATAAGATAGTATAATAATATGATAATATGATAATATGATAATATGATAATATGATAATACCTCTGCAATATTGATGTGATTGTTAGGATTGTTCCTGCCAATCTAGAGAAAAGTTCCCACTCTAAGATGCTGAGCTTATTACTAAAAATGATGAGCCTCACTATTGAAGATCACATTATACTTGTAGATATTCATTTCAGGGTCAATCAGCTACAACTAGATTTCATCATCACTTATTATTATTATTTATAACTAATGATTTCCTATTTCTAATATTTCTTTATCTTCTAATACTTTTTCCCCTTCAACTTTTATATAAGTTCCTACTGTTGCTTTTACTTCTTTCAACTAAAAACATTCATTAATTTTATCAAATATTATTTCACAATGATTTCTACTTACACTTTCTTCGTTTATTATTATATCATTGCTTTAGTTTCAACCCATCTTTGCTCCTTATTCTCCAATTTTATACTTTTTATAATTCAATATATCATGATTCATTAATTAAATAATACTCAAATTAAATTATACTATCTCTTATAATTCTTTTATCTCCTCTTTATTATTTTTTTTATCATTTTCCTAACTTTAAGTTTCTTAATTTTCATTTATTATTTCGTTATTCTATTTATCTTAAATTTATTCTTATTCTTATTCAGAATCATCATGTAAAGTAAAATCATCTAATTCGTCAAAAAAATTTTAGTTTTAATCTATTATTTTTTAATTACCTTACTTTTATTCTTTTATTTTTTATTAAATAAATTCATTGAATTATTCAAAATATTTTTATTTCCCTTATGAATTATTTTATTTAAATACATTATAATAATTATTATCTTTCATTAGAATCTTTAATTTTTAGAATTTATTCTAAATTTTTTTCATTAATTTATGATAATTAATAACCATCAATTTAATTTAATACTTTAAATTAATAAATTAAATTACTGAATATTTACTGATGTTTTTCTAAATTCAGATATTTCAGCCATTATAATACATCATCGTTATTCCAATCTTAAAATTATTTAAAAATTATTTAAGAAAGTTCTTTATAATTCATTTTAAACTTCTTATTTTATGATTATTTTTATATATTTTATTTATCTAAAAATTTTTATAAAAAAATAACAGTTTAAATATATATAGTAAAATTTACATAATTACAGTGATAAAAATAAGAAAAATAAAAAAATAATATTAATAATTGATAATAATTTTAATAAGAATGCTGAGAATTCATGATACTTGGTAAAAGTATAGACCATTATCCATGTAATCACAATAAGCTCTTGACATAAAAAATAAAATAGAAACATTTAGTAGAAGGAGTTTATTTAAATCTAATTAAACTGCTAGATAGTTTTAACTTAACTTTAACAATTAAGAAAATTAATCTTAAAATTAACAAAAGTCTTGTTAGATATTAACAAATGAAGATCGATAAAATATAGTTAAGAATAAAAAACAATTTAATAATAGTTTAATTTTTGAATAAGACAAATGGAAATAATAATAAGATATAAAACTACTTAAATTAAAGAATTAGAAAAAAGAATTAAAAACAAAAAATAACGATAGTTAAAATTTCTAGATAAATTAAGATTAGAAAGAAGATAAAAAAATAAAGATGACTTACGGATTTAAAAATGAATTTTGATATGATATTGAAAAGATTTAAAGGTCTAGAACACCTGCTTAATATTACTTTAATAATCATTAAGAAAAAGAGAAAACTAATAATATTGGATTTTGGCTCAAAAGTAAAGAAGAAAATTGAAAAGTATTTAAACCTTAATCTGATAAGTTTAATCACTTAAATGATACTGCCATTTATAAAATTAAGTTTAAAAAACCATTATTAATACTTGATTTTAAAAAACAAATTTATAGGAAAATTGAATCGTTTCAAAAAGTAAAAAATAACATTCATCAAATAATGGTTAATGATAATTCTAATTAAAATTAATTTAATTAATAAAACATTAATAATAAAACTAGTAAACAGAAAAAATAATTGTATGAAATTATGAGCTATTAATAAATTCAATCCAAATTTAGTGATAACTTGTAATTATTTAATTTATATAATTTTTAATTATATTTAATTTAAGAAAACAATATAATCTTGAAAATCTAAATTGTATAGCTAGAAAAAAATTTTTTAAGTAATAAAAATGATATTTAGTTCATATAGTATTTTTCTTAAAATAATAATTTTTTAAATAATATTTATTTTATATTAATTCATTCTTAATAAGAAATATTATGTTTTTAATAGAATTATTTTACATCCTATAAATTGATATATCCTTTACTAGAATGATCCAAAATATTAAATAATTATTAAATCTCATTTTATTAAATATAATTAATATTATTAATTTAAAATATATTTAAGAAATCTTTTAGAGTTATTTAGTTTTCATAGTTGATATCAATAGCTTGAAAAATTAATTAGACAGTTTATTCAGTACTAATATTATTAATTCAATTGTTGAAGTATAAATTAAATTAATCAAAATTTATAAATTATATTTAATGATTTATCTATAATTCTTCCTTAATTTCTTTCCACATAATTTTTAATTAATAATCAGTTAAAACTCTTCCAAAAATACTAATGTAAGCAAAATGAAATTATTATTTATCCATTTAACCATTTGTACTATATTCTTTAAAAATCAATTAAGACTACATTTTAAATATAAATTAATTTTATAAATGAATAATAAAAAATATCAAATAATTTCATCAGAAATTCTTCTAATATGTCTTTAATCAAATTCGTTAATCATATAATATGTCCTATCAAGGTTTTTTCTAATATAAAAAATGGTATTCGTATTTTTCTTTTCTTTTTAAATATTTGATTTCATTTAAATAATACTTTGCAAAATGCTTTGTATTTTATTATATTCATTTTATTTTTTGTTTTTATCAAAAGTATCAAAAATTTTTATCATTTCTTTCATTGAATTTTCATAATGAATATCTTACTTTTTTAAATTAATGTCAATAAAAGCTGCTTCTTAAAATAAAAAATAGTCATTTATAAAAAATTCAGATTAAAACTATCTATTAATATTATAATTTTGCTATTAAAGCTCAATGAAATTTAGAAATTCCGGACTTTTTTCCTTTTAATTACTAATTATGTCAACACTCCATCTCCTTACTTTTTGGTTTTATATAATTTAATCCTTTTTTTAATTTATTAGATTTTTATTCCATTCCACTGTTTATACTGAAGAAATAGAAAAGTTGCTTAATTTTCTTTGATTTTCTAAGATTTCTACTTCATTTATTTTTAAGCTCTCTTTATTTACTAAAGACTAAAGATCTATTTCATAAATCACTTTAAAACTCAATAAATTTTTTTGATTTTTATATAATTATTGAATTTCTAAATCATCTATATTTTCTGGAAATTAGTTTCTATTTAGAAATTTTTAAGATTTCCATTCCATCATTTCATCATCATTTTATAATATTTTAAATTAAGTTTGCCATATTAAGTTTTTAAAATTTAAATTTATTTTTTCTAATTCTTAATTTATAGGAAGTATATTTAAAAGAATTGATATTGATTTTTATAATGTTATATAATTATTATTGCATTATAATTCTGTTTTTAATTTTTTAACTTTTTATTTATAATCAAATATCCATCTTTCTACTAATATTTAAATGTTATTCTAATTGTTTTTTAAATAAATTTCCATTATTACATCTTTTTCTTCGCAAATGTTATCATCAATAATTTAAATTTAAGATTAATATAATAATTATTTTTCTTCTTAAACTCTATTTTCAATTATCTATTAAAGAATTTTTTATAAATATTAATTATTTTATAAATATTCTTTTTTGTAGTTCATTTTTTTATAATATATTATTACTATTAGTTGATAAAATAATATAATAAGTCATAATTTTTATTATAAAAATTAATAATAGGCAACGAATTCTATTATCACAATTATTATTATTAGTAATTAGATATTCTAACTGCATTATTATAATTTATTGTTTTTTAGAAAATTATAAAAATAAAATTATTATTTAAAAATTTAATTGTTAATATATTTAAAAATATATACATTCTAAATAAATTTATTATAATAAGATTTTATAAAATGAATAATGAAGAAAAATACAAGCTCTTAAAGTAAAAATAATAAATTTATTTTAGTGAGAACAATAAATTAGAAAATTTAATGGAAGTAGAAGCTTAAATGGAAAATTAATATAATTAAGATCATAAAATTGTATTAAGATTTTATAAAATAAATTGTGCAAAACTTTATTTTTACTACCTTTTGAATTTATTGACAGTAGGAGTTTTATTTTTAGTTTCTAGTTGGTCTTTAGATTTCAAAATTCATATGATATATGATTAAACTGATTTATTAAATGCAGATACTGTTTTAGTAATTGATAAAAGTAAATTTATATTATTATTTTAATAAAAAAAATATTTAAATTCTTTTTATTTATGGTCATTATTATTTTAATAATTTAGATAATTATATAAATAATGTAATTTTAATTTTTCAATTTAATAATATCATCTATAATATTTAGTATTTGAAAACAGCATCTAAACGATAAATACAGAGGAATTTGATAATAAATAAATGTTAATAACATTCACATATTAGTATATGAAGTTTTACTACGATTTTTAATCAAATAGTTTTAAAATGTTTAAATCATTATTAGATAATTTAGAAAATAATCAAATATTAAGTTTAAAAAATAAAACATATAATGAAAATGATAGAAAAATCCTATTAAGAAAATTTGGAATAAATTAAATTTAAGTATCCTTAAAATCAAATTTTGAGATAATAGTATATGAAATCCTGAATCCTTTTAACATTTTTTAATTGTTTTCATTCATAGTGTGGTGGCTTACAGATTATTAAAAATACGCGGTATTAATTTTAGGAATAACTTTGATGACAATAATTTGGAATTTGATTGAAATAAGAGCAAATCTACAAAACATGAAAGAGAAACTATAAATAAGCCAGAAAATAAAACTAATAAAGAATGGTCAAATAGAAATGATAGAGAGCACAGACTTAGTGCCTGGAGACTTAATAGAAATAGAGAGAAACCAATAGATTTGTTGTGATTGTATATTAATAGAAGGAGAAATAGTAATAAATGAAGCAGTATTGACAGGAGAATCAATACCAATAATGAAGAAACCAATTATAGCATAAAACTTAAGAAATATTTCAAATATCAACACTCTTTACTCTGGAACAAAATGTCTTAAGATTAATAGTTAGGGTAGGCCTATTGCAGTTGTTAGTCAAACTAGCTTTAGATCATTGAAGGGATAGTTGGCAAGAAGTATTCTATTTATTAATGAGAATAGGTTCACTTTCTTTTAAGATAGTCTCTTTTTCTTGAAGTTGATGATGGGCTTAACTGTTATTGGTTTTATTATCAATCTTAAGTTTATTTGGGATTTCAAGAAGACTTATGACCTTGTTATTCTAGCTGGCCTTAATCTTATTACTATTGCCATTCCTCCATAATTGCCTATTGCTATGTTTATTGGAATTGATTATGCTGTTGGCAGGCTTAAGGATGTTCAAATTGTCTGTCTTAATCAGCAGAGAATCAGTAATATTATAATATTTTCATATTATTTTATTTTATTTTTGTTTTTTATATTTTTATTTTTTATATTTTTAATATTTTTACTTTTTTTATTTTTATCATCATTTATAATTATTATTTCTTAAATTTAATAAATTAAAGATACAAGCGGACAAATATCTCATGTATGTTTTGATAAGACTGGTACTTTAACAGAATCAAATTTAAAGTTTAAAGCAATTTTGCCTTTGATAAACCAAAATAATAGTTTTTAGTTTGCAGGTAATTTGATAGAAGATTTAAAATAATTTAATTAGTTCGACAACCTTTATGTTTTAGACATACTTAAATTCTGTCATAGTTTAGTAGAGATAGAGAATTAACTTTAAGGAGATGATTTAGAAATAGCAATTCAAGAATTCTTTGTAAATAGTTAAAACTAAAATGGAGCTGGAAAAAATATGAATGAGAAAATGCTAGATTTATTCAGAGATTATTAGAAGGAAATCCAAATAGTGAAGATCTTTTAATTTTAAGCAGCAAATTAATATATGGCAATCATTTTAAGAATAAAGAATTAAACAGTGCTTTTTATAAAAGGATCTCCAGAAAAATTGTTGCAATTATCAAATATAAAGATTGAGAACTTTTTGCAAAAAAGTGAAGAATACTGCAATTTAGGATACAGATCTTTAGCTTTAGGATTCAAAGTATTAACAGGAAGTGAAAAGGAACTAGATGAAAGAATAATAAATAATATAACAATAAGTTCATTAGTATTTTTCGAAAATGATTTAAAATAATATACAAAGGACACAATTGAGTAACTTGAATAAGGAGGATTGAAAATATGTATGATAACAGGAGATAACCTTCTAACTGGAGTTTAGATTGGTTATAAATGTAGTATAGTGTAATAGAATTAGAAGATAATTAGTATTGAAAGGGGAGCTAAGAGTCTCATTAGTGTCAAGGTTATGGGCAGGAAGGATGTAGAGATTGATAATGAGTAAGAACTCAAGACATTCTTAATGACTTAGATTGATTAAAATACTTATTTGGCTGTTAATGGTAATATTCTAGATTGGATATTAGGAAGATCTTCTGTCTTGATTGCCTTTATTCTTAGTAGGACTCTTATTTATGGAAGGGCTAGTCCTATGTAGAAGCAGTAAATTGTTTAGGCTCTTAAAAAGTATCATTACAATAATTACAAATTGGATTTAGATGAAAATGATTATCATTAAATGTTGTAATATTAGAAGTCTACTCCTATTGTTATGATGGTTGGAGATGGGTAGAAATCAATATATCATAATATAATTCTGTCATAATATAATTTATATTTATAATATTGTATTTATATTATTATATCATTTTATATATTATTATGATCATATCAATATATCATAATATATATCTATTAAATATACATATCATTATATTATAATAATAATATTTAGTGCTAATGATTGCTAAGCTCTTAAAGCTTCAGACGTAGGATTATCTTTGAATAGAGAAGAAGCTTCACTAGCAGCAGACTTTACTTCCCTCTCAATAGAAAATATTTCAGCCGTATTGCACATAGTACAATAAGGAAAAGCATGTCTTTCAACTTCGATGGGTTGTTTTGTATTTATGTCTTTTTATGCTATAATTCAGTTTTCTTCTGTCTGTATTTGCCATAGATTCTTATTAGACCTTCCTGAAAATCAATATTATTACATTGATATCTTTTTATTAGCTTTCCTCATTTTTAGTATGAACTCTACTTAAGCTGAAACCAAAATCGTAAAAGACATGCCTAATTGTCATCTCGTTAGTTTCCCAGTCTTAGTTTAAGTTTTTGGAAATCATCTTCTTAATTTTATTTTCTAAGTTGCTTCTGCTATTTATCTCTAAAAATAATCGTGGTATAAATTCGAAGTTAATAATACTGATTAATAAGATAATGAATTCAAATCTTATCTTACTACTGTAAATATTTTTTCATTTTTATTTATATTATTATCTTTAATTTTTTATCTCTATTATTATTTTATTTATTTTATCTTAGACTATATTCTTCATTAGCTCTTTCTAATACATTACAGCAAGTTTCGTAAGTCATATTGGAAAACCATTTAGAAAACCATTTTATACTAATTGCTTTTTTGTTGTAAGTTTGCTTTTAACAATTGGAGTTACATCATGGCTAATAATTTAACCAAATTAATATTTTAAAGACTTATTAGTTGTAATAATATTTATTTTTATTTTAGATAATTGATATAGATTAATAATATAAAAAAGATATAATCCTTTAGTCAATTTTTTAAACTTTGGTAATTCTTACTTTCAATTATATTATTCTACCTTATATGATTGATATTTATGATTGGTTCAAAAATAAATCTCAAAATAAGAAATAAAATAGCATTCAAGCCTAAATTAAAGATTAAAATTAATTTTGATCACTTAAATAAAAAATAAAAAAGAATTTAATTACATTTAAAATTATTTTAAATTAAAAATAAAGAACAAAATAAATTAAATTTAAATTTTTATTAATATATTTATTAAATAAATAAATTTTAAAATATCAAAAATATTAAAAATATAAGAATATATTGAAATAAATTATTTTTTATATCAGATTATAATACATAATCCTTATGAATTTAGAAATTTATTATTTGGTTATTCTAAATTTTAATAATTTTGTCTATTAGCAGCATCAATAACTTCTTGATTATTTCTTAATTCTTAACTCGCATATTATAAACTGCATCTATTTTTTTTAACTGCTTCTAAAACTATTTCTTTATTATTTCTAACTTATATACTAGCATATTATAAAGACATTCCATCGTTTTTTACTGCTTCTAAAACAACTTCCATATTATTTTTAAATTCATCACTTGCTTGTGCTAAAGACATTCCATTTTATTTGACAGCTTCTAAAACTATCTCTTTATTGTTCCTTAACTCTAAACTTATATGTTATAAATTGTATCCATTTGCCCTAACTCCTTCTAAAGCGAATTCTAAATTACTTCTCAATTCTAAACTTGCATATTAAAAAGACCATCCGTAATCCTTAATTGCTTCTAAAACTATTTCTTTATTATTTCTTAATTCTGAATTTGCATAAAATAAAGACATTCCATTATTCTTAACAGCTTCCAAAACAACTTCTTTGTTGCTTTTCAATTTTTAACTTGCATATTTTAAAGATGTTCCATCATTTTTAACTGCTTCCAAAACAATTTCTTTGTTATTTCTTAATTCATCGCTAGCATATTCTAAACTTTTTCCTTTATTCTTAACTGCTTCATATACAACTTCTTCATCGTTCTTAAGATCAGGCTCTGCGAATAATAATATTTCACCTGATTATATTTTTATTTCTTCTAATATTTTAGTTTTTCTTTTTTTAAAGTCATTATCATCTTTATCTGTTATCATAATATATTGTCTAAGCTAAATATATAATTTATAATAAAAATAAAATCAAATAAATAATTAGATATTTTATATAAATAAAATTGTATAAACTTTTGCTTATATTAAAATTAAACAAAAATGGAAAATACAAGAATTATTATGAGTAGATAAGTATCTAATATATAAAACAGATCAATTTAATAAGTTTATTGTAATAAACATTTAGATGAAATAGTGACAAATTTCTGTATAAATTATAATTGCCTTATTCCTCTATGTCCTGAGTGTATAGATGAACATAACCAAATGCATATTAAATGTAAATAATTTATAATAAATTTTAAAGAGAAAGAAAAAGCTATTCTTGAATCCTTCAAAAATGTTAAACTAAATTGCAATAAAAAAATATAAGTTGCTATTGAATAATTATAAAATCTATTATCATAATTTGAATAGGATGATAATAAATTTAGATATTATCTAGATTAAAAGATTTTACTCTTGAAAGAAAATTAATAAAATATCATAAAAACTATCAATTCCTATTTCCAATAAATATTTGAAGAAATAGAAATTAAATTTACTCAAAAAGAATAAAAATTAAATAAATCTTAATTTTTATAAGAACTTATTGATTAAATAAATGACTTGGAAATTTAAAAAACATATTTAGAGAGTAATTAATCTGATTAGGCTATTAAAAAAATATGTAAATTAGATTTGAAAAAAATTATCGATAAACAAAAATCAATTGTTAATAATTTATATAATAGTTAATAATAAATAGATTTAGAAATACAAATTGACTCTTTAAAATTTAAAGAAATATAATAAATGCTTTAATTTACTGTATAAATTATCGATAAAAATACTTAGTAAGATGAAATAAATAGTTATTTAATAAATAAAGAAAATATAATAGATTAATAAGTGATTGAATTAAAAAAATCAAAAAGTAGTTATCATATTTAATAGGATTAAAATACAATTGATAATTTCACTTAATATAATAAAAAGATGAATTAATCTATCTCAATAATGAAATAATAATAAATGGAAATAAAAATAAAATAACCAGATAGTTTAAGCACCTTAAGAGAAAATCATAAACTATATTATTTTATAGTAAATTAAAGACAATTAGCTTAATATTCTATAAAGGAAAGTAAACATGAAATAATTGATTTATAAATTAGCTTTAACATACCGATTCATCATTAAATTTTAATAACAAATAAATAAGAAATATAT